>Ga0307446_1000069_pt1 | contig 27846 bp, 24 predicted proteins | sample SalMarSW160320MG_FD_202141 | JGI IMG/M metagenome (GOLD analysis project Ga0307446, IMG submission 202141) | Salt marsh sediment microbial communities from the Plum Island Ecosystem LTER, Massachusetts, United States - SW1603-20 | ecosystem: Environmental > Aquatic > Marine > Intertidal zone >... | reverse complement strand
CGCCTCGTAGAGCTCATCGACGAAGTACTTGTTGGCGATGAGCTTGTAGGCGAGGGGGTAGCGATCGGCGAGGCGTCGCGGCCGCTCGAAGGCGCGCTCGCCGATGTAGAAGGAGCGCGCCACCAGGATGCCGCTCACCGCCACCGCCAGCGACAGCACCACCAGGCCCCACTCCACTCCTGCTCCCACCACGTGGTGGCTGACCTGGGCCGCGGCCTCCGCCGCTGCGTGCTCACCACCCCCGAGAGGCAGCAGCACCGGCTCCAAGAACCGCTCGATCAGGTTCCAGCCCTCGTGTCCCGTGAACAGCCTCGGAATCCCCAGGAAGCCACCCACCAGCGACAGCAGCCCCAGCACCACCAGCGGCAGCGTCATCGTCCACGGTGACTCGTGCAGGTGGTGCTCCGCCTCCTCGCCGCCACGGAATGAGCCATGGAACGTCATGTACACCAGGCGGAACATGTAGAACGCCGTCAGCGCCGCTCCCGCGAGACCCAACAACCACAGCACGTAGTACGTCGCTCCGTGACCGTTCAGACCCCCCGACCCGGCCTCGAACGCCTTCGCCAAAATCTCGTCCTTGGAGAAGAACCCCGCGAACGGAACGATCCCCGCGATCGCCAGCGTCGCCGCCAAAAACGTCCAGTACGTCGTCGGCATGTACTTCCGCAGACCGCCCATCTTCCGCATGTCCTGCTCGCCGCCGCAGGCATGGATCACCGACCCCGAGCCCAGGAACAGGCACGCCTTGAAGAACGCGTGCATCACCACGTGGAAGATCGCCGCCACGAACGCACCCACGCCCGCGCCCAGGAACATGTACCCCAGCTGCGACACCGTCGAGTACGCCAGCACCTTCTTGATGTCGTTCTGCATCAGGCCGATGGTCGCCGCGAACACCGCCGTCAAACCGCCGATGATCGCTACCACCAACATCGCCGTCGGGCTCAGCCGGAACAGCACGTTGCACCGCACCACCATGTACACGCCCGCCGTCACCATCGTCGCCGCATGGATCAGCGCCGACACCGGCGTCGGACCCGCCATCGCGTCCGGCAGCCACACGTACAGCGGAATCTGCGCCGACTTCCCGATCGCCCCCACGAACAGTAAGAGCCCGATCACCGTCGCCATCGCCGCGTACTGCTGCGGATGTGCCGCCGCCATCGGGAAGACGTCCGTGAACTCGGTCGACCCGAACACCGCGAAGGTCGCGAAGATCGCCAGGATGAAACCGAAGTCGCCGATCCGGTTGACGATGAACGCCTTCTTGCCGGCCGACGCGCACCAGTCCTTCTCGAAGTAAAACCCGATCAGCAGGTACGAGCACAGACCCACGCCCTCCCAGCCCACGAACAGCACCGGCAGGTTCGAGCCCAGCACCAGCACCAGCATCGAGAACATGAACAGATTCAGGTACGAGAAGTAGCGCGCGTACGCCCGGTCCGACTCCCCGTGCATGTAGCCAACCGAGTACACGTGAATCAGAAAACCCACGAAGGTCACGAACGCCACCATCACCGCCGACAACGGATCCAGCTGGAAGGAGGCGCCAATTGTCATGTCGGCGAAACGTCCGGACATGGTCTCCAGCTTGCCGCCGACGATCCAGTCGTACAGCCGAACGACGTGGGTGTGGTGGATTCCAAGCTCGGTGACCCACTGGATGATCGCGGCACAGCCCCACAGCCAGGCGAGGCCGGAGCCGAGCAGGGCGACAGCGTGCGTGAACGGTTTCTTCAGCCCAAGCCGGTTCGATACCAGGCCGTTGATGATCGCGCCTGCCAGGGGAAACAGCGGGATCAGCCAGATCAGATCGTAGAGCTTCATCCCTCAGCCTCGCATCTCGTCCGCATCGTCGAGGGTGATCGTGTCCTTCAGCCGCATCAGGGCAATAATGAGGCCGAGGCCGATGGCGGCCTCCGCCGCAGCGATCGTGATGACGAAGATCGCCAGCACTTGGCCCGAGAGATCACCGAGCCGGTCGGAGAAAGCGATCAGGTTCAGATTGGCGGCGTTGAAGATGAGCTCCAGCGCCATCAAGACCATGATCATGTTGCGTCGGACCATCACCCCGATGACGCCGAGAGCGAACAGAATGACCGACAGCGCGACATAGTGGGCGGCTCCGATCATCGCTCCATCCTCCCCCCTCGCCCCTCAAGCGCCGGGTCCCTGCGGCCGAAGATGATCGCACCGATCATCGCGACCAGCAGAACGACGGAGACGACTTCGAACGGCACCAGGTACTTCGTGTACAGCACCCAGCCGACCGCCTCGGTGTTGCCCAGGTTCTGACCCTGGACGGACTGCAGTGCCGCCGTCGCCCCTCCGGTGGGGCCGAAAGATCCGATCAGCAACAGGCAAGCCATGATGCCGCCCAGGAGCACGCCAGCCATGACCGCGGCCGGCGCCAGGCGAGACAGGAACACCTGCTCCGGCTGCATCCGCTTGATGTTGACCAGCATGATCACGAACAGGAACAGCACCAGGATGCCGCCGGCGTAGACGAGAACCTGTACGGCAGCCAGGAACTCGGCATGTCTCAAGACGAACAGCCCCGCCACCATGAGGAACGTGGCCAGCAGAGACAGTGCGCAGTGCACCGGGTTCTTCAACGCGATGACCCCGACACCGCCCGCCACCGTCAGAGCGGCCAGGATGTAGAACAGGATTGTCGCGAAGTGTGCGGTCAGAAAATCCATCAGGAGGCCTCCTCCTCGGCCACGGCCTGCGAACGTCCTGCGCCCTTCAGATCGCCGGGCGCCTGGCCCTCGGCCGGGGTGACGACGCCCGGGAACGCCAGGACGCCTTCCCAGTCCATCAGCCTCTCCTTGTCGAAGTACAGCTCCTCGTTGCGCTCGTAAGCGGCGCCCTCGTAGGTCTTGGTCGTCAGCCAGATCGACTTGGGCTCGGTGGGGCATGCCTCTTCACAGAGCCCACAGAACATGCACCGCTTGACGTCGATGTCGTAGCGGTCGATGACCTTCTTCTTCTTCTTCTTGCCATCCACCTCCTCGACCTCCGTGTGGTCGCGGATGTAGATGATGTCGATGGGGCAGGCGCGGGCGCACAGGTAGCAGTCGATGCAGCGCTCGAGGTCGTACCCGAACATGCCGCGGAACCGGTCCGTCGGCTCCAGCCGCTGCTCCGGGTACTGCACCGTCTCCTTGCGCCGGAACAGGTAGCCGCCGGTCACGGCCAGACCTGCGAACAGATCGGTCGGAATCAGCTTGGCAAAGAAATCTCCCAGCAGCATGACCTCACCCTTTCGCAATCAGGACGTAGAGGCCGACCAGCACCACGTTGACCAGCGACAACGGGATCAGCCACTTCCAGCCCACGTGCATGAGCTGGTCAAAGCGGTAGCGCGGGAAGGTGCCGCGGAACCACAGATAGACGAAGATGAAACAGGCCACCTTGAGAGCGAACCAAATAAACGGAGGCACGAGGTCGAGGAAGCCGAGGAAGGCCACATTCGGAAACGGCCGCAGCCAGCCGCCGAAGAACAGAACCGTGGCCAGCGATGACACCACCAGCATGTTGGTGTACTCGGCGAGGAAGAAGAAGGCGAACTTCATGCCCGAGTACTCGGTGTGGAACCCGGCCACCAGCTCCGACTCCGCCTCCGGCAGATCGAACGGATTGCGGTTCGTCTCGGCCACGCCGCAGATGAAGTAGATCCCGAAGCCGAGGAGGCCGGGAAAGATGAACCACAGGTGGCCCTGCTGCTGGGCCTCGACGATCTTGACCAGCGACAGTGAGCGTGCCATCAGGAGCACCGAGATGATCGCGAAGCCCATCGGCACCTCGTACGAGATCATCTGTGCGCCTGAGCGCAGCGCTCCCATGAGCGAGAACTTGTTGTTCGACGACCAGCCGCCGAGGATGATGCCGTAGATCCCGATCGAGCTGACGCCGAGGACGAAGAGCAGCGCGATGTTGATGTCGGTGAGGTACGGCGGAATCGCCTCCGGCAGTAGGCCGAACAGCTTCGTTGCCGGACCGAACGGGATCACCGCAAAGACCAGGAACGCGGGCACGATGATGAGCGCCGGCGCCAGCATGAAGACAAACTTCTGGGCGCCGGCCGGCACCAAGTCCTCTTTTACCAACAGCTTGAGGGCATCCGCGATCGGCTGCAGCCAGCCGCGCGGCCCAACCCGGTTCGGTCCTAGACGAACCTGCATGTACGCCAGAACCTTGCGCTCGAAGAAGGTCAGGTAGGCGACGATCAGCGACAGAACGCCGAGGATGACGACGATCTTGATGATCGGAATGACGATGAACTGGTACAGGGGTTGGTCCATCTCGTCTCCCCTACCGGTCGATCTCGCCGAGCACGATGTCCAGCGTCCCGATGACTGCCACGAGGTCGGGGACCAGGCGTCCCCTGACCATGTCGGGCAGCGCCTGCAGGTTGATGAAGGACGGCGGCCGTACGTGGCAGCGGTAGGGCTCTGTTGCCTTCTCCGTCGCAACGATGAAGTAACCGAGCTCGCCCTTCGGCGCCTCGACCGATCCATACACCATTCCCTCGGTAGCGCGAATGACCTTCGGCACCTTGGCCATCACCGGTCCGTCGGGAAGACGGTCCAGGCACTGGCGAACGATCCTCGCCGACTGGCGCATCTCCTCCATGCGCACGAGGTAACGGTCGTAGGTGTCGCCGTTGTTGCCAATCGGAATCTCGAAGTCGACCTCGTTGTAGCGGTCATACGGGAACACCTTGCGGATGTCCCACCTGACTCCCGATCCGCGCAGCGGTGGCCCTGTGAGGCCCCACTCGATCGCTTCCTCGCCCGAGATCACGCCGACGCCGATGGTGCGCTTCTTCCAGATCCGGTTCCCGGTCAGCAGCGTCTCGTACTCGGCGATGTGCGCCGGGAGACGGTTGATGTAGTCAGAGCACGTGGCGGTCCAGCCGTCGGGGAGGTCGAACGGGACTCCCCCGATCTTCATCGTGTTGAGGGTCAGGCGCGCGCCGCAGTAGCTCTCGAACAGGTCGAGGATCTCCTCCCGCTCGCGGAAGGTGTAGAAGAAGGGCGTGATCGCGCCGAGATCGATGGCGTGGGTGGCGAGCCACAGCAGGTGCGACGAGATTCGCTGCAGCTCCGCCAGGATCATGCGGATGTAAGCGGCCCGCGGCGGAATCGTAATGCCCAGCAGCTTTTCCATCGCCACGACGAACCCCTGGTTGTTGGTCGCGGCCGCGACGTAGTCCAGGCGGTCCGTGTGCGGGATGCACTGCGGAAACGGCTCCTTCTCGAACAGCTTCTCGGTGCCGCGGTGGAGGTAGCCGATGATGGGCTTGGCATCGAGGATCTTCTCGCCGTCGAGCTTGAGCATCACCCTCAGCACGCCGTGCGTCGACGGGTGCTGCGGACCAAAGCTGAGCTCCATCTCCTCGCCTTCGAACAGGGTCTCGAGCGGCTCGCTCATTCCGCGGCCTCCTCTCCCTCGCCATCGAGGATCGGACCGCCCCCGGGCGGGTAGACGTCCGGGTAGATGGCTGCGCCGGTGTCGATTCCCTCGACCGGAAAGTCCTTGCGCAGGGGGTGGCCGTTGAAGCCCTCCCAGGTGAGGATGCGCTCGAGGTTCGGGTGACCTTCGAAGATGACGCCGAACATGTCGTAGACCTCGCGCTCCATCCAGTTGGCGGTCTTCCACACGCCTGACACCGTCGGCACGCCCTCGTCCTCGGCAGCCACCGTACGGAGCCGGAGGCGCTTCGAATCCTCGAATCGGTGCATCCAGTAAACGATGTCGAAGCGGCCCTCCTCACGCCCGGGCCAGTCGATGGCCGTCAGGTCGACCAGAAAGGCAAACCCGCGCTGGTTCTTGAGATGGCGACAGATCTCCTCGACCCTGCCCCGCGGCACGACGAGAGTCGGATCCCCGGCGAAGCGATCCGACGTCGTCACGGCGCCGTCGAATGCCTCGGCGACCGCCGCCACGTCGGGGTCATCGGCAGCCTCCTCGTGCTCGGGGGGTACCGGCTTCTCCTCCCAGGGCGGCTTCGGCTCCGACTCCTCGGCAGCCTTCGCTTTGGCTGCGGCCGCCAACTTCGCCGCCGCGATCGCCTTGGCCCTAGCGTCCTCGGCATCGGCCGCCGGCGCCGGCTGTGCGGGCTTCTCCCTCTCTTCGGGTGATACCGAGCCGGGCTCAACAGGCTGGTCGGGTTTCGTGGACCCGTCCCCTGGTGTGTGCGTGCCGTTGTCTTCGGTCATGTCTCCCTCACGAGGCCTTGCGCCGGGCAATGGTCATGCGGTCGATCTTGCGTTGCAGCTGCATCAGGCCGTACAGCAGCGCCTCCGGACGCGGCGGGCAGCCCGGGACGTACACGTCCACCGGCACCAGACGGTCGACGCCCTGGGTCACAGCGTAAGTGCGGTAGGGACCACCGCAGGTCGCGCAGGAGCCCATCGCAATGACCCACTTCGGCTCCGCCATCTGGTCATACAGGCGCTTGATGATCGGCGCCATCTTCTCGGTGACGGTCCCGGCCACGATCATCAGGTCCGACTGACGAGGGGTACTGCGGAAGACCTCGGCGCCGAAACGAGCCATGTCGTAGCGGGGGTCGAGCACGGCCATCATCTCGATGGCACAGCAGGCGAGACCGAACTGCATGGGCCAGATCGAGCTCCGCCGCGCCCAGTTGAAAACCTTGTCGTAAGTGGTGGTGATGATGTTGCTCTCGAAGCGGTCCTCGATCAGGCCCATTCCAGTGCTCCCCTCCTCCACGCGTACACGTAGCCGACGACCAGAATCGCCAGGAAGACCAGCATCTCGATAAAGCCGAAGAGGGCCAACTTCTCGAACATCACCGCCCACGGGAAGAGGAAGATCGTCTCGACGTCGAAGACCACGAACAGGACGGCGATGAGGTAGAAACGAATCGAGAAACGGGTGTCAAAGGCGGTCGTGGGGGCCTTGACGCCGCATTCGTACGGCTCGGCCTTCACCGGATCTGGCGATCCAGCCCTGATGACCTTGGCAAGTAGCAGCGCAATGATGGGAAAGGAGATCGCGACGAGAGTAAAGACCACGATTGGGATGTACTGCTGCATTGGCCCCCTCCATGCCGCAACGCGCCGACATTGTAGCGGCTCGTCATCCCTTGTCAATCATTTCACAAGGTGCAACTTCTGCGCTCTTTATGATATCCAGAATCTCTCGTGATAACAACCTGGTCCGATAGCGGCGCCGCCCCGCCGTGGCCGCTGGGTCAGCTCGGGAACTTTTTGCCGCCCGCGGTGTCTCACCCGGCAGGAGGTGCATGATGAAAGCCAAGACGACTTCGGCTCACAGCGCCCTCGCCGCCGCATCGGCGACCACCTTCATCGATGAAACAGGTGAGGACAGGCGCTGGCTGCAGGCCGCGCTGGCGTTCGCGGTCATGCTGCACGTGGTGGCCTTCGCGGTGAACTGGCCAGCGCTCTCGGGTTCCGAGTCGGCTACACGGGCAGAGTCCGGCCGGACTCTGTATGTGCTCCGGAACGTGCTCTTCAAGCGACAGCCGGTCACCGCCCAGCTGCCGACACCACCCAGACGGGTAGTGCCAATCCCGGACGCCACACCCAGTGGTCCGGAGGTTATCCTGCCCGCCGAGCCGCCCGCGACCGACGTCCCCGACCTGGGAGACCAGGTGCTCGGAGCTATCAAGATCCCGGAGGCGCCGCCCGAGCACAGGGTGGTCCAGGCCTACGCCGACATCGCGCCGCCGGTGGTCCTCCACAGGGTGACGCCCGTCTACACCGACCTCGCCCGCAAGGTGGGCTACCAGGGAGTAGCGATTGTCGAGCTTCTCATCGACGAGCACGGCGAGGTGGCGCGGGCGCGGGTCCTGCGCGAGCTCCCGTTCGGCCTGAGCGACAGCGCCCTGGCGGCGGTGCGCCAGTGGAGATTCGGGCCGTCGACGCTGAACGGCCAGCCGGTGAGTGTCGTCTACCGGATCGCCGTGCAGTTCCGCCTGCAATAGGACACACTCAAGCGGGAGGAACGCCCGCCATGCAATCGGCGGGGAGGCGGGGAAGGAAGGCCGACGCCGCTCCTGCCCCGCCTCCGGAACTTTTCACTGCTGCTCTTCGTAGGTGTTCACGGACCTGCTCCCGCGTGGGTGGTAGAGTTCCCCAGCAGTGAGGTTCCAGGAGGCGGCATGAAGAGATTGCTTGAGGTCTCGAATCTGGTGAAAACCTACGGCGAGAGACGAGCGGTAGACGGCCTGTCGTTCGACGTCGGAGAGGGGGAGATCTACGGCCTGCTGGGACCCAACGGCGCCGGGAAGACCACTGCGATCAAGGTCGTGACCGGGCTTCTGCCGCCCACTTCGGGCAGCGTCAAGGTCGCCGGCTTCGACCCCTTCGCCGAGCCGTTGAAGGCCAAAGCTCAGCTCGGCTGGGTGGGACAGGAAACATCTCTGTACGAGGATCTGACCGCGGACGAGAACCTGCGGCTGGCGTGCGCGCTGACGCGGGTCCCACGCTCCGAGGTGCGGTCGCGGGTGGCGGAGCTCCTGGAGGCGATCGGGCTCGCCGACCGCGCGCGGGAACGGGTGTCCTCGTTCTCCGGTGGGATGAAGCGCCGGCTGCACCTGGCAGTCGCCTTGGTCCATCGGCCGAAGCTCCTCCTCCTCGATGAGCCGCTGGTCGGTGTTGATCCACAGGCCCGGGCGCACCTCACGGAGGTCATCGAGCGCCTCGCCCGGGAAGGCCACGCGGTGCTGCTGACGACCCACGACATGGACGACGCACAGCGGCTCTGCGGGCGCGTCGGCATCATCGACCATGGCAAGCTCCTGGCCGAAGGAACCGTGGATGGGCTGCAGGCGTCCCTCGGCGAACGCGACCTGCTCCGTCTCGACGGGGACTTTGACGAGAGCTCACCGCCGGCGCTGCCGCCGGAGCTCGGCGCCGAGATCCTGTCGGCACACCCCGGCGAGCTCCTGGTCAGCGTCGACAGCGGCTCGGAGGCCCTGCCACGAGTTCTCGCAGCGGCCGAGGCCGGGGGCCGCAGCGTGACCCGGGTGACCCTCGAGCGGCCGACGCTGGAGACTCTCTTCTTGAAGTTGACCGGCCGGGAGCTTCGCGACTGATGGCGCGCTTCACCGACCTTCTCGTTTTCGAGCTCAAACGCAGGCTTCGGGACCCGGTCTCGCTCGTCACCTGGCTCGCCATACCGTTCTTCATGGTCGCCGTCATGGTCCTGGTGTTCGGACCCGGCGGCACGAACGGGCTGCCGCAGATGAAGGTTCTGCTCGTGGACCACGACGACGGTCTGCTGTCGCGGGCATTGTCCTCGGCTCTCGACAGCCCCCAGCTCGCCGAGTACTTCGACGTACGGAAGGTCGACGAGAAGACGGCGAAGCACGAGATGGATCGCGGCAGGGCGTCGTTGCTGGTCGTCATCCCCGAGGGGTTCACGAAGGGGTTCTTCGACAACGCGCCGCTGACCATCCAGGTGTTCCGCAACCCGCAGGAATCTATCCTCCCGCAGATCGGAGAGGAGGTCGTGACCTTCCTTGCCGACTCCGGCGGGCTACTGCGCGCCGTGCTGCAGCCGCTGACCGCCGGCGTCATCGACCTCGGCGCCGACCAGCGGCCGACACTGGCCCAGATCACGGACCTGTCCTCCCGGATCTACAAGCTCTTCGACGATCCCGCCGCCCGAAACCTGACCGCGTTCGACCACCTCAAGGTCGAGGAACGCCACCCGGGCGAGAAGAAGGTCTCCCGCTCCGACGTCGTCGGCTGGTTCGCACCCGGGATCGTGGCCCTCGCGCTGCTGTTCCTGACGAACGGTCAGAGCCAGGAGGTCCAGGAGGATCTGATTAGCGGACGGCTCGCGCGGGCCTGGACCTCGGCCACGCCGCCTGCGGTGCCGGTGGCGGCCAAGTACGTCGCTCTCGTCTTGGCGGCCTCCGTCAATACCATGTTCCTGGTGGCGGCGCTGGCCGGGGTCCTCGGCTGGCGGCCCGGCAACCCGGCTCTGGTGGCCGCTCAGATCGTGGCCACAGCGGCGGCGTTCTCGGGTCTGGCCCTGCTGCTGCGCTCGCTGACCCGCAACCCCGAGGCCGGTGGAGCCGCAGCCTCAGGCGTCATGGTCGGCCTCGGCTTTCTCGGCGGCTGCTTCGTACCGACGATCTTCCTTCCCTCCTTCGTGCAGACTGCGGCCGACCTGATTCCGACCGGTTGGGCAGTCAAGGGATTCTTGATCCTGGAAGGCGCCACCTGGGCCGGGGCGGGCGGCGGCTTCGGCTGGCGAATCGCGGCCCTTCTAGCTACCGCCGTTGCCAGCTTCCTCATCGCCGTCCGCCTGATGCGGCGAAAGGCGGTGGCGGTATGAGCTGGCGCCAAGTCCTCGCCGTCGCTCTGACGGATGTCAAGCGCATGCTCAGGCGCCGCGACACCATCCTCTGGCTGCTCATCATGCCGCTCCCCTACACCTACTTCTTCGGAGTCGCGTTCCACCAGTCGCCCAAGCAGAATCTGAAGGTCGTCGTGGTGGCGCCGCAGCCGGACGATGCCTCCCGCCGCATCGTCGCCGCGCTCTCCAAGGCTGACTTCGACGTGACTCGAGTTCCCGTCTGGACCTCGGAGAAGCCGCTGCCGGTCAAGGGCTACAGGGTGGACCTGCCGCCAATGCTCGGATCGGTGCTGGTGAGCGGAGCCACTGGCCGGATCGACGTCTGGAGCAGCTCCGGCGATATCGACGCAACCAGGCTCAGGGTCACCGTGGAGCAGGCCGTTCTGACCCTGCGCGGCGAGCTGCTCGCCCACCTCGTGCGCGGCGAGCCAGTGACCGCGGCTTCGCTCGCCGAGCCTCTCGAGGTGGTGCCGATAACAGTCAAGGCGGCCGACTGGGGGAAGAAACGCGAGATCCCGTCTGGCTTCAAGCAGGCCATCCCAGGCAACATGGTGATGTTTGTGCTGATGTCGGTGCTCGTCACCGGGGCCATCCGGCTCCTCCTCGACCGCGAAGCAGGTCACTTGCAGCGGATGCTCGCATCGCCGATCTCCGAGCGCAGCATCGTGCTCTCCCAGTTCCTCTCCCTCGGGTTGCTGGGGATCTTCGAGTCGCTCTACTTCCTGCTCCTCGGCAGAGTCGTCTTCGGACAATCTCTGGGTGACCACCCGGCCGCCGTGATAGGTGTCCTGGTACTCATGGTAGCCGCAGCGAGCGGGGTGGGCATCGTCCTCGGAGCAACCCTCAAGACCGCCAAGCAAGCCGGTGCTGTGGGTATCTTCGGGACCCTGGTGCTGTCCGCCCTTGGTGGCTGCTGGTGGCCGATGGAGATCCTCCCATCCGGCATGAAGGTGCTCGCACTCTCTCTGCCGACCGGCCAAACGATGCATGCCCTCGTTCGCCTGACGGTGTGGGGGGATCCTCCGTCAGTGCTTGTCGGCTACGTCGCGTACATGGCCGTCTTTGCCATCGCGGCCGGCGCCATCGCGGTCAAGGTGCTTCGTAGGCGAATGGTTTAGGCCGGATTGTTCATGAGCGGTCGCAGCGAGACCGGCGAGACCTCTGTCAGCGGCAGAGGCCCGGGCGGTGACCCCGATGCCGTCCGTTGCGTGCGCCACGGGCGCAGACTCGAGGCGTCGACGTGCCGCAGGCATACTCGGAGGGTATGTTGAGGACAGCGAGACGCGAAGAGCACGGCCAGGCCCTCGTATCGCCGGTCGCAGTCGATAGCGAGTGAATGATCCGGGCTAGCTCCGGTTCCAGGCGTGTACGAGCCCGGCTGCATTGAGAGCCATCGGGCACGCGGCACGCAGGTGGTCCCTCACCGACGCGGGCGCCGAGTCCATCTCGAGATCGCGGTCGTCGATCTCGGTCAGGGCCGCCTCGAGGGAGCCGGAGTCCCCGGCATTGCCGAGCACCTCCTCCGTCAGCTTCCACCAGCGGGTGAGCCGGTCCTCGAGGTCGCGAAGGTGGCGCTTGACGTTGTCGTGGATTCCGTAGTGGGTTACCAGCAGACGGTTCGGGGCCAGCCCGCCAAGACGTCGTAGACTCTCCCTCCAGGTCCCCAGGTCGAGGTCGGGAGGCGGGGTCGGCGGCACGACGTGGCTCGAGCCCGGCATACGGATCCCCCCGACGTCGCCGGTCGCAATGCAGTCCCCGACCTGCCACGCGACGTGGTGCCTGGCGTGCCCGGGCGTGTGCCAGCCTGTCACCTCGAGCCCCCCGACCGCGACCGTCTCGCCGTCACCGACCTCCCGCAGCTGAGCCGGGGGTACCGGCTCCATCCGCCCCCACAGAAAGTCCATGGCCTCCCGATACAGGCGCGCCGCACTGGCCAGTAACCTCGTCGGATCAGCCAGATGGCGGATCCCCTCGGGGTGTGCGTACACGGTGGCTCCGGTCCTGCGAGCGAGCTCACCAGCCGCGCCGGCGTGGTCGAGGTGGATGTGGGTCAGGAGCACTGCCCGCAAATCGGCCAGCGCGAAGCCGGCCGCTTCGACGCCGGCTTGAAGTGCGGGCAGCGTACTTCCCGGCCCGCTCTCGATGAGAACGAAGCCTCCGTCCGGAGCCGGCATCAGGAAGGTCGCGATCACCTCCGCCTGGTCCATGAAGTGCAGATCGACGATGACTGGATCTTGGCTCATCACACTCTCCAGTTCTGGTTAACGCCTGCGACGGCCCACAGATTCTATACACTCGACCCATGAGCAAACCAGGTCATCAACCGGTGCCCCTCGGCTTTCACCGCCTCCCGGAGGACGAGATGCGGCGGCGGCAATCCTCTGCAGCCGAGTGCCGCGATTGCCGCGTAGCTACTTTGGAGAGTAGGTGAGCAGCACGAACGTGTCCGAAAAATACCTGTTGGGGTAGAAAGGGGCTGGTCCGCGGTTGACCTTCCGCGACGGGTCAACGGTACCTTCCGCCGTCACCAAGTAGATCTTCTTCGTCCGATGATCCATTGCCATGGTGCGCGCATAGGGGCGAGTGGTTGTGGCCTCCGAGAGTGTATAGGTGTTCGCGTCAAGCTGGTCGTAAACCACGAGGTTTCCGTCCACACCGTTGGAGGTGTAGACCTTGCGGGTTCCCGCATCGTATATGACGCCATCGTTGCCGCGTCCGATCTCCAACGTCGCAATCACCCTTCCAGAACCCGAGTTCACCACCGCCAGTACCGGATTTCTTCCATGGCCCCGGCAGCCCACGAAGAGACGCCCATGCACGGCGTCGAACGCCAGTCCGCTCGGCTGCTCGCAGCCGTCGAGCTTCCATTCCGCAACCAGCCTTCGCCGCACCGCGTCGATCTTCGCCACCGAGTTGCGGTGACGCTCGGCGACGAAGAAGGCGCCTTTGCCGTCGGCGGTGGGGGCTTCCAATTTATCGGTATCGACCTCGATCCTGCCAAGCACCTTGGACGTGGCACCCTCCAGGAAGGCGATCGAGTGACTGTCGGCCATCATCACCACGATCTGCTTGGTGACAGGTTCGAAGACGGCCGCGTCTGCATCATCCCCGAACCTGACGCGGCCCAGCGTTTTCAGCGACGACAGCTCGAAGACCGTCGCTGAGCCGTCGCTGTTGATGGAGTAGCCGCGGTCGAAGGGCTCGGCCAAAACGATGGAGTTTGCGTTCTGCGATCTGGCGATCGTGCCGATGACTGCGCCGGACTCTACATCAACCACTGTCGCGCCGTCCCTGCGCCGCGCAATAAAGAGGTGACCACGAGCCTGATCCAAACAGAGATAGTCCCAATCGGGGCGCGCCGACCTCATCTTGAGGGTCGACTCCAGCTGATAGAAGGTCCTGGCATGCCCGTTGGCGCCGCTTGCGGTCACCGTAGCCAGCATGACCGCCGCGACCACCGTCGCGGCACTGTACAGATACCCCCTGGCCAAGCGCCCTCTCGCTTCGCTTGCCATGTTCAAATACCTCCCCTCAGCCGTCCCCGTCAATGATCGCCGCGCTGAGCCAGCGGGCTCCCCGATACCGCCTACTTGCGGGCCGTCAAGCCCGCTACTTCGCGGCCTCAAAAAGCCCAGCGTAACTGGGGATCTTGGATTGCAGTCCATCGCGTAGCGCCCGCGCCGACGTGAAGAAGTCCAGGTCCGTCTTGCCGCTGTTGGAGGGATTGTGGTAGGCGAGAACAATGAGCCCGATATTCTCGCCCGAGGAATCTCGCAGTGGCGTCATGACAACGAACTTCCTAACCGGATCGTGCAGGCGGTGCCAGCGCGGATCGAGGATGGTGATGCCGGTCTTCGTCACCATCTCATCGTCAGGGTCGTCGGCGTTCCCTATGCGCTCGGGAAATGAGCCTGCGAACATCGTGTAGACATCGGCAAGGCCCGGTGGCACTCCATGAAACGTCACGCTGATGAGCTCCGGATGATGCGCCATGATTTGATCGCACAGCGCCTGTCCGTGCATCTTGAAGGATGGTGCGGTCCAGTTCTTTGTATGTACCTCCTTGGCCTGTTCCGCCACCGAAGGCTTCGCTTGCGGCGTCGCGGGTGATCCGCCTCCGCAGTTCGCGACGGCACCCACCAGGACGAGGGTTGACCCAACCAGGGCGATCGACAAAGTCCGAGTCTTACTCATTGCTGCCTCTCCTTTCTCTTCCTGATTGACGGGGGCTGCAGTCGCTAGCCGGGACTCTTTCCGCCGCCACCGGCGAGAATCTGCACACCCACGTAGACCATCGCGTCCGGACCGCCACCGAAGGCACGACCGGCCGATAGCAACACACGAAGACCATCCGTAACCTCCCAGATGCCCCCTACGTTGAATCCCACCGAAGAGCGATCCTCCAAATCCTGTGCAGAATTCCCGAACACTTCCGCGGCCAGCTCGAGACGCTCGGTCACGCGACGTTGAAGGGCGGCGCCCCAGAACCAGTAGTCGCGCGAGCCATCATGGGTCTGCACGACCATCCCCACGTTCCCAAAGGCTGTCCACTCGCCGTACCCCTTCTGCGCGATCACGGGCAGAAGGTAGGCGGGGCTTCCGTCCCCCAGACCCCGCTCCGTCGAGCCCATTGGCACGACCGCCTGCGGGTACACAGCCATTTGGAATCCCGCCTGCTCCTCCTCGAGAATTCTCCACTTGAGGCCAACGGTGGCGTCGCTGATCCCCCTGGTGGGGGCATCGTTGCGTGGGTGGATGGAGAGATGGGAGAACTCCACCTTGAGCTGCAGATTGTCCCGCAGGCCGTAGTTGATGTCGAAGAGGGGCATCTCCAGCTCGTAGTCGCCGCTGTCCCTCTCGGCGATCACCGGTACATTGATCTCCCAGCCTTGTGCAGGGGGTGTCTCCGGGTCATCGGTGACGAATGGAGCGCCGGCTGACAGTGGCCCGGCAGCCACCAGAGCCATCCCTAGGATCGCCGTTGCGGTACTCGCTCCCCGGCGGGCTTGCTGCGGACGTGCTCGAGCGTGGGGAACCCTCGCGGACCCGGCCCGACCTGTCAGCCACATCGTCCCATCCTTTCTAATCGCAGGCCACCTGCGATTCGACCCGGCGCTTCTGTGGTATCAGCGTGAAGCCCGCAGTGACGGCTGCCAATCGGGCATTCCCTCACAACGACCTTCGAAATCCCCGGCTGATCGACGCTGTCGTGCGGTCGCGCCGAGGGGTGGACGGTGGAGTAGGTTCAGGGATTTCGAGGCAACATGTCAGGAACGACCCAATTGCGCGAACGGCGCCAGCCACCGAGACTCGAGAATGAGTAGACACGGAAGGAGTGCGACTACAGAGATGAGACGCGGTCAATGAGCCACCAGCCTGATCGCACCGGGCACAATCCCGCCATTCCCTCCCCGTACCGCCGCGGATCATGGAATCGGCAGCGAATCGGCTTTGTCGTAGGTGCAGTGCTCTTCTTGCTCCCACTCATTCTGCCAGTACCGGAGGGCGCCAACCCTCTCGCGATGCGTGCCGCCGCGGTAGGGCTGCTGATGGCCACGTGGTGGGTCACGGAAGCGATCCCGATCTCGGCCACAGCCTTGATTCCGTTGGTCGCCTTCCCACTTCTCGGTGTTCTCAACGCCAAGGAAACCGCGACCAACTATGGCCACAACTATGTGCTCATGCTGCTCGGCGGGTTCTTCATCGCTAAGGCGTTTGAACTCCATAACTTACACCAGCGAACGGCTTTATCCATCGTCAAGCTCCTCGGGACCAGCCGCAGAAGGATCATCCTGAGCTTCATGGTCGCGACGGCATTCCTGTCCATGTGGATCGCCAACGTCGCGGTGGCGCTCCTCATGCTGCCGATCGCCGTCGCGATCATCGCCAAGGAAGAGCAAAACGGAGCCACAAGGGACGGTGGGAGGTTCGGCCTTGCCCTCATGCTGTCGATCGCCTACTCGGCGAGTATCGGCGGTACGGGGACCTTGATTGGCACCCCCCCAAACATGGTCTTCGTTGGCATCTTCGAGAAGATGTTCCCGAAAGCGCCCGAGATCAGCTTCGCCCAGTGGATGCTGGTCGGGGTTCCCCTGGTGATCGTGTTCCTGCCCATCGTGTGGCTGTATCTGACGAAGTTCTACCGGATCAAAGGCAGGTTCCAGGGCGGCAGCAGCGTGATCCACGACCAACTCGCGGCCCTTGGGCCGATGACGACCGCCGAGAAGCGGGTGCTTGGGGTGTTTGTGCTGACAGCTTTCGGTTGGGTGTTTCGGAGGGATATTCCTCTGCCTTTCGGGACAATTCCTGGGTGGTCAACACTCCTCGGTGTCTCCGGATACGTGCACGACTCGACGGTCGCAATGTTCTCCTCCCTCCTCCTCTTCATCATTCCGGCAGGCTCAAGCTCGGGTGCTGGCGGCGGCAGCCGACGACGTCTCCTCGACTGGAAGTCGGCCGAGAGCGTCCCGTGGGGTGTCGCCTGGATCGTTGCCGGCGGCTACGCCCTCGCCATGGCCTTTGCGAAGACCGGCCTTGCCCGGTGGCTCGGCGACGAAATCTCATGGCTGGCCGGTTTGCCGACCCTCCTCATGGTGCTCTGCGTCGTGACCCTTCTGAGCTTCCTGACCGAGATCAACTCGAACACCGCAACCGCCACCATCTTCCTCCCAGTACTCGCAGCAACGGCCATCGCCGGAGGATCCAACCCGTACCTGCTCATGATCCCTGCCACCATCGCCTGCTCGTGCTCGTTCATGTTACCGTCCGGTACCGGGACCAACGCTGTGATCTTCGCCAGTGACAGGGTGACGATTCCGGAGATGGCCAAGTGCGGTTTCTGGCTTCACTTGATCGGCGTGGTCGTGCTCACGGGAATCGTCTACCTCCTGGCTATCCCCATTTTCCACATGACTTCGGCGTTGCCGCTCTGGGCGAAGTAGGAGGCATGTGACAAATGCCGGGCACTCCAGTCCACTCGATCCATGACGGGCAGACCTCAAGAGCAAACGATGTGCAACGGCGACAAGCAAACGGGAGACATCCCTTGATCCGTTGGTCGACGCTTCTGCCTGCAATCGGCTACGCATTAGCGCTGGTTCTCGCCCCGCCGCTCTGGGCACAGATCCCTTTGAAGATCTACGGCCAGCATCTTGTGGACGAAGCCGTTGCCCAGAACCCAGAGTTGCTCGTTGCAATGATGCACGTAACACCGCCAGGAGGCTCCAAGAACATCGTCATCGCGTCCAACATTGGCCGCATCGGCAAAGAGGGCGATCAAGACGACCTGCGCGTGATCCGAACAGGCATCGCGAACACTGAGATCGCCAGCAACGGCAGGCGGTTTGAGGTGGAGCTGCCACTCCTCGGCGTGTCGAGCAACATCGTCGGCGCCCTCGGTCTGGTTTTCCCATACCGGGCCGGAGATGATCGAGACAGGTTGGCCAAGAAGGCCCAAGCTATCAGGAACCAGCTGGCAAGACGGATCCTGAATGCGGGTAACCTGTTGGAACCATACCCCTTCGATGCGCGTGCCACGACCAAGACCCACGCGCAGAAGCTCCTGGATCAGACCTTGGCCAAGCACCCAGGCTTGCTGGTCATGTCCCTACACGTCACCCCGCCCAACGGCTCAGAGAACATCACCCTGGCATCGAACATCGGCCGCATAGGCAAGAGGACCGGCGCGAATGAGATGAGAGTCATCGCAACCGGCAAGCCGAATGTCGTGATAGGCGCGCCGATCCCCAAGACGGTGGAGGTGAGATTGAGGTTGCACGATGTGGCCGGCAAGACGATCGGCGGGCTGACGCTGGTGTTTGCCGGCTCACCAGATAATGAGGCCCGCTTCTTGAGTCGCGGCGAAAGGATACGGGATGAGTTGGGTCATCACATCGAGTCGCTGGAAAAGCTTGTCGCCCTTGATCCCTGAACGCTTTCCTGCCGGCAACCGACAGCCGATCGGGGCCCTCGAGGCTTGTCTGGCGACATTCCGGTACTTCCTCCGCCTCGATTGGAGATGTCACCAATGCCCCAATAGTTGGATCGAATATGGAACCGCCAAGGGGTGATACCTACCCGAGAAAGGAGACAGCATGTCGTCCTTCACACAAGAACCAGTTGTCAGGAGTCGGCTCCGCGCGCCCTGGCAAGCCCTGTGCGTTGCCGCTGTGATAGTAATGGTGGCTGCAACTGCGGCTGCCTTGAAGTACGTTGCGAAGGAGCACGATCTTGATGCGAACCCACGGATCGCGACCTGGGTTCCGCAGGCCCTGAATGTCGCACCCAGGCAAGAGTTCCATATTGTCGGGTCAGACACAATGGATGAGATAACTCTCGGATGGGTCAAGCTCTTCCGCAAGGCGTACCGAGGGCTGAGCGTTACGATGGAAGCCCGCGCTTCGGGCTCCGGCGAGCCCGCTCTCGTGGATGGACGCGCCGACGTGGCAACGATCGCCCGCGAGATGCTACCTCGTGAGGTTCAAGCGTTCAGGGCGAAGTTCGGCTATGGGCCCACGGCCTTCCGCGTTGCGACGGGGAGCCTGGGAGCCCTTGGCAAGACCGCTGCCACCGTCATCTTGGTGGCCAAGGACAACCCCATACCCGGACTCACCCTGGCCCAGCTCGATGCCATCTACTCCACAACCCGAAAGCGTGGTCACGCCCCGATTACGACCTGGGGAGACCTGGGCCTCACCGGGCCCTGGGCAAGGCGGCCGATCCATCTCTATGGTCTGAAGCCGCCCAACGGCATCGAGCACTACTTCCAGATCAACGTCCTGGAAGGCGGAGCCTACAAACCGGGGATCGAGTTCGTGCATACCCAGGGCTACACCCATGCATTCACCGTGGCAGCGCATCGCATTGCCAAGGACCCTGGTGGACTCACCTATGCGATGCTGGCCAACCTGACGCCGGACGTGAGGGTCGTGCCCCTGGGAGCCAAGGCTGGCCAACCCTTCGTGGCTCCGACCGTCGCCACCGTCTACTCTCACGAGTACCCCTTGAGTCGCTACATCTATATCTATGTGAACCGCAGGCCTGGTCAGCCGCTACGACCCGAGATCAAGGAGTTTCTCCGGGCAGTCTTGAGCTACCAGGGTCAGTCCGTGGTGGCGCGGGAAGGCGTGTTCATGCCGCTCACACCCACGGTCGTACACGAGGAGCTGGCAAAGCTCGAGGGCAACGGCATCGAGCCCACACACCACGCGGAGAGATGACATGAAACTCGCACGCATCGTCACGACATTTGCAGCAGCTGTCCTCGTCATTTGCGCAGGTTGCGGCAACCGGAAGAAGGCTGACACCGCGTACCCGAGACCCCATCCGTCGACGGAGCACGCGAGGCCCGCCAAGCTCGACGCGCCAGCGGACCAGGTGGACCACCAGCTGGCGGCGTACCGGCCCGTTTCTGGACTCGAAGGCAAGCTCGTGGGCGGTTGCTCGACCACCATGCCGGATGTCATGAGGCGTTGGATCGCGGGGTTCACCGAGTACTATCCAAAGGTCTCCATCCAGTTCAAGGCCGAAGGAGGCAAGGTGGCGGCCTGGGATCTGGCCGCTGGCGCCATTGATTTCGCCGGCATCACACGGGAGATCGATCCGTACGGCTTGGCGAAGTTTGTGGGGAAGTTCGGCTATGACCCACTCGAGGTTCCGGTGGCGGGCGGCAGCTACAACTACAAGGCATTCACCGACACCTTCGTTTTCTTCGTAAACAAGGACAATCCACTCGAACATCTCAGCTTCAAGCAGCTCGATGGCATCTACTCGGAAAGTCGGAAGCGTGGCTTCCCCAAGCCCATAACAACTTGGGGCCAGGTCGGGCTCGGCGGAAAGTGGACCCAGGCACCGATCCACCCGTGGGGGGTCAAGCCTTGGAATGGGTACGAGAGGTTCGCGCGGTTGCTCGTCCTCGACGGTGGTACCTGGAGGAAGGGACTGCAGCTCAAGAAGAAGGTCATTCCGCTTGCGGGAATCGTGGCCAACGATCCCCTCGCGATCGGCTACGCCAGCCTCGCCTGGCTGAACGACGACGTCAAGCCCGTCGCGGTGTCCGTTTCCGACGACGGCCCGTTCATCGAACCCACCTTCCAGAACGTCCTCAGCCGCAAGTACCCACTCAGCCGACTCATCTACATCTATGTCAACCGGCCTCCCGGAAAGCCACTGAGCCCACTGATGCGTGAGTTCCTCCGTTTCATCGTGAGCAACGACGGCCAGCAGGAGGTGGTCAAGGACGGAATTTACCTCCCCTTGACGCCGGGCGCCGCTGCGAACGCGCGGGCCCGCATCGATCAGGATTGACCGGTTGTCGGGGATGACGGCGGCAGGGTCAGTGGTCCAGCGATGTGAGTCCTTCGCGGATAGCGTACTTGGTGAGCTCGGCGACACTGTGGAGGTCGAGGCGGTCCATGATGCGTTTGCGGTAGGTCTCAATCGTCTTGATGCTGACGCCCAGAAGGCCGGCGATCTCCTTGGTAGTCTTGCCTTCAGCTAGGACCTGTAAGACCTCGCGTTCTCGGGGCGTGAGCGCAACCGGCTGCTTTGCCTTGGCATTGGAGACACGCTGTCGGTAGTCTCGGATGATGTCGCCGGCCACACCTGGGCTCAAGTAAGTCTTGTTGGCCAGCACCGAGCGTACGCAGAAGACCAGCTCCTCGTAAGCGCACTCTTTGAGAAGGTAGGCGCTCGCTCCCGCCTCCAGCACGCCGGTAACGAAACGCCGGTCAGAGTGCGCCGACAACGCGATCACTCTTGTCCCAGAAACCCTGCTGGTGATATGCCTCGTTGCCTCGATACCGTTGAGGTTTGGCATCGCCACGTCCATGATCACAATATCGGGTCGCAGCTCTTGGGTCAGGAGAACAGCAGAACGCCCGTCCTCGGCCTCGCCTACGACCTCCAGGTCGGGCTGTTTCTCCAACAACGACCTGAGCCCATCTCGCAGGAGCTTGTGGTCGTCGGCAAGCAGTATTCTCTTCGTCACTCGATTCCCTCCTCGGGAACAGCTGGTACCACTAACGTCAAGCGGGCACCTTTCCCAGGGGCCGAATCCATCTCGATCTGTCCTCCCAACAGGTGCAGTCGTTCGCGGATGCTGAACAACCCGAAGCCGCCTTGCCGGTCCGGCCGCCCCGCCCGACTCGTGTGGGGGTCGAACCCCACTCCGTCGTCTTCGACCGCCACGACAACAGAGGCAGGACTCCAGTGCAGAGTTACGGTCGTGTGTTTTGCCCCGGAATGCTTGACGACGTTCGCCAGAAGCTCGCGCGTCGCCTGGAAAAGCACGATCTGACGGTCCAGGTCGAGCGGCGCAGGTTGCCCATCCTGGTGGACCGTGCAAGATATTCCGTGCTCCTTCGTCAGCCGCTCCCCAAGCCACTCGACGGCCGGCCCCAGACCCAGCTCGTACAGCACCGGCGGGCTCAGCTCAAGGAGTAAGGTCCGGGCCTCCTCGATGGCCTGCTGGACGAGCCGCTGCATGGCCTCCAGCTCCTGCCGGTCAGCTGACTGTGGGAGCAAGTCACCGACCGATGCCGCCTTGATCTTGGCGACAATCATCGCCTGGATAACCCTGGCATGAACCGCTGAAGCGATCCGTCGCCGCTCCTTCTCTTCGGCAAGGCACATTTCGGAGGCCATCGAGCGGAGCTGCTGCTTGTGATGCTCGAGATCCTCGTTGGCTCGCTTGAGATCAAGGAACGCCATACTGAGTTGATCCGTAATGAGGCTCAACGACTCCGCGAGCTCTCCGAGCTCTCCTTTACGACGAACACTGAGGCCTGGCTGAAGCTCGCCGCTGGCGATTGATTTCGCTGCAGCGTTGATTCGCAGGAGCGGCTGCACGAACCACCTCGCGGTGAGACCGCCGACCAGCGCGACCAGCGCCGCCACCCCCAGCAGCAAGCCGATCGTCGCCCCGGTGACGGGCTGAAGGCGCTCGACGAGCTGAGCCTCAGGGACAGCGACCACCAGGAACCAGTGCAGGCCTCCGAGCTTCTGCAGTTCGGTAACAACCTGTGCATGGACGACGTAGTAGCCAGTGTTTCCCTTCAGGCGAAGCCGGATGCCCTCCTTATAGTTCGACAGCTCGTCCAACCTCGGGAGGAGGCGCCTCGCCGCCTCTCGGATCAGAGGTTGGTGGCTATCGGCAGCGTGGATCCTCACCACCAGGCCGTTTCCCTTGTCGCCCCTAAATGGACGCTCTCCGGAAGAGGCTGCTATCAGGTACCCTGAGCGATCGAAAATGAACGCCTGCCCCGACCCCTCGATATCAAGCTGTCTCAGAAATGTGCCAATCTGCGAAAGCGAGACATCTACCAGAAAGACACCGAGCAGATGACCGCTTCTGTCGCGACATGGGCTGACGGCGCTCGCGTCGAGCCGGAAGCGACCGACTGACTCCGTTACATCGGTCCAGGTCGGATGACCCACCTGCAAGGCGGTGCGGTACCAGGCCCGCGTACGGGCATCGTACGCGTCAGCCGGTTGAAGGAGCAAGGCACCCCGACGTCCCTCGCTGTCACAGGCATACCTGCGAAGCACTCGGCCGCCTGGCGTCCCCGTCGTCACGATGTATGACTGGGCCGCGTTCGCGCCGACAAACCCACCCTTTGGACTGCCAAACCCGATTGTGCCGACTCCTTTGAACTCCTGGCTCCGACGCCAGAAGTAACGCTCCAGCCCCTTCCAGTCATGAGTATCCAGGCGACCGGAGACCGCATCGTCCGTGTTGATCGAGTTGATGACCTCCGGCATCTCGAGGAACGAGGCAAGGTGCTCCTGAACGCGAAAGGCCACCTCCCCGTGAAGCTGGGATGCGAGCTCGCGTACAGCCCGCCTCTCCGCCGCGAACGATAGCCAGGTAACGATCGCCACCGCGAGGAGGATCTGGACAATCACCAACGCAACCAACCCGACCCGAAAGGAGAAGCCGCTGGCGAGCAGCGTTGGCCTCGAGTCTCCCGACAGTGAGCTCGCTGCCGGTTCGGAACTCCTCTTGGCAGCCCGCCTCAGCATTCTCTTCCTACCCCGGGCGGTTCGTGAGGCATGCCGACCGATCTTAACATCCTTGGTCTTCTTCCTCGCTCCCTCTGCCCAGCCGAGGATAGGTTCGTCGCGGTCCTTGCACGTTTCGCCGACGGGACGCAATCGACGACACAACACCTACGGGCTCCCAAAGGAAGGAAGATATGCCTCCACGCCCCGGAGGGTGCTGTCTCGAGACCTCCCGTGGCTCCAGCCGGGCTAGGCAAGATGGCCCGCCTCCTCGGCCAAAGACGGCCACACTAGCCTTGCAGCCGCCTCATCTGGTCCCCTTCTCCAAGTACGCCAGCACGGAACGGGCCGCCTTGGCATCAGGGTCATCCGGCGCGAGCTCGAGGAACTTATTGAGGTGCTCCTCGGCCTGAGCCTTCTTGCCTCTATTGACCAGACAGAGCCCCAGCATGTAGTGGCTCCTCGCATGGTCCGGCCGGTGCTGCAAGATCTGCTGAAAGATCGCCTCTGCGTCGGTGATTCGATCCGCGTTGAAGAGCTTGACCGCCTGCTGGTAGAAGTGAGTTGCGGTCTTGTGCGGTGCAATCTTGTACATCCGCTTCAGCGTCGCGTCGGCAGCTGCCTCGTGTCCGAGCGCACGAGCGGCTTCGTACTGGACAGTCAGCGCGCTGATGTTGTCCGGCTCCAGACCGAGCACCTGCTCGGCTTCTTGCGCGGCTGAGGCGTGCTCGCCCGCGTTCAGATGGATCCACGCCAGTGCCTCATGGGCAGCCGCCATCTTCGGATCAAGGCGAGCTGCCTCCTGGAAGTGTTCCTTTGCTGCATCGACATCTCCTCGCCGGACCGCTTCTTTCCCTTCGTCGTAGGCGATCACTGCAGGGTCCACTACCGCAACGAGGCGGGCGTACGCCTCTTTTGCAAGCTCGGTCTGCCCCTGGGCCCGGTATGCCTCGTACTGCACACTCAGCCCGACCTGGTCCTTCGGGTCGGCTGCCAGCATGCGTTCGGCAGAGGCGAGAGCCTGCTGGTACTTGTGCTCACCGAGATACACCCTCGCCAACGCCGCTTCCCCTCCGACAAGGTCAGGGTTCATTTGCAGTGCTTTCGAAAACTTCTCTTCGGCCACCCGGTAGTTGCCGGCGTTGTAAGCGGCAACGCCCTTATTGAAGACATCTCCAGCTGTTGGTCCGTTTTGGACCGGACGCTTTGGCGCCTCAGTGAGCACGACATTCCTGATCGTGTTCGAGAACGCCCTCGAGGGCCGAAACTGCTCCTCTCTCGGCACGTAGCCTCTCTTCTCGTACCGGTACAGGTAGACGCGATCGGCGTCCGGCACCCTGATGCTGTAGCGTCCCTTGGCGTTGGTCGCGGTCCGCACGACGGTCTTGCCGCCCTCCGGATCGACGAGGCTGACTGCAACCCCTTTGAGCGGTTCTCCCGCCTGGGAGCGCACGGTACCCACCACCCTCGCAAAGCTCTGGGCATGCAGGGGAGCCGTGAGGGCAAACAGCATCATGGCAACCGCTCCGTAGCGCCCCTTGATTGGGCAACGGCCACGGACGAGTCGCGACCGTTGTCGACCGCCCGTGGCCATCCCCTGATCCCGATCGATCTTGGCAGCTCCTGTCACGTCAAACCACGGCCGGTTCTAGAACGCCACGCCCATTGTCAGCCGCAGCTGCCTGGGCTCCGCGACTGTGATCTTGACGTTTGAGACCGTTGGAGCGTAGGTCTGTGAGCTCAAGTAGTACAGCTTGTCGAAAAGGTTGGTCACCAGGAGGTTGAGCCGCAACCACTTCCGTTGGTAGTGAATGGTGAAGTCAACCCGCGTATGCCCGGGCAGCATGGCAATGATACCGTCGCTGTTCACGACACTGGCGGGCTTGGCGTCCTCGTAGACAAGCCCCCCCCCAACGGCGAAAGCGCCGATCTGACTCTGTGGAAACTCGTACTTGGCCCACAGCGTCGCGCTGTTCTTGGGGGTATTGGTCAGAGGAGAGCCGACATAGATCGGATTAGCATCCTTTGTGATGGTGGCGTCGGTATACGCGTACCCGAAGAGGATCTGCAGCTTTCGGTCGAAGAGCCGGGCCCGAAGCTCGAGCTCGGCGCCCTTGCTCTGCTGCTCGCCCACCAGCGCATACACGCCGGTGTCGATCTTCTCGGTGACGTTCTTCCTCGTAAGGTCGTACAGCGACAGGGTTGCATCTGTGGTTCCGTCGGGACGCACATACTTCGCACCGATCTCGTACTGGGTTCCCTCTTCCGGCGGGAAGTCCGGCTGCTTGTCGGCATTGAGGCGATCCAGCACGGCGGGAACGAAGGACGTGGAGTAGCTGCCATACAACGACCAGCTTTCGCTGGGCTGATAGACGAATCCACCCATCGGGAGCAACTTGTGCATCAGGTGGTGGCGCTTGTCGCCGTTGCTCAGGTTCTTCCACTTGACATCCTGGTTGTCGTATCGGGCTCCGACAAGGATCTTCCACCTCGCTCCGACGCTCATCATGTCCTGCGCGTAGGCGCCGTAGTTGTAGTGGTCATAGATCCGATGGTTGCCGGGCTTGATTGGAGGTTCCGGCGCGCCGTACACCGGCTCATAGATGTCCATTTGCAGACTTGGGTCTCTATTAAGGTTGCGGCGGTCGAAGTCCTTGAGCTCATAGTTGAGCTGAGCCCCGGCCAGCAGCTGGTGATCCAGACCGAGAAAGTGCGTGGTCCAGTCGAAGTTGTTGTCGATGGTCTGGTACTTCCGGTGGTTGATCTGATGACGGGCCTGCCGCACCAGGGTATGGCCATCCGCAGCCAGGCTCACGCTCTCATACGCGTGCAGCTCGTCATGGTGATCAACGAAGCGGCTGTTGAGTTGCCAGAACACGCCGTTGCTGAACATCTTGTTGGCTGTGAAGGTGAAAGTGTTGCCGTAGTCGAGCTGGTTGTCGCCCGGTTCCTGGTACACCCATGCGACATTAGGGGCCAGGTCGGCCCTGTTGTCAGGGAACACTGTCCCCATGTCCCAGCCCACAGTGTCCTTACGGTACTCGCCGTAGAGCGTGAACGTGGTCGAGTCCGACGCATTCCAGGTCAGTGCGCCGCCAATGAATCTGCTCTTCGCATCCAGAGGATGAAAGCCCGTCTTGAGAGGCTGGCCGCGGAAGGATTTCGCGTCTTGGTACATGCCAAACAGGCGATAGGCCAGCTTCTCGCTGTCGCCGAGCGGCCCGGTGAGGTCGAGCCTCCCCTCGTAGCTCTTGCCGTTGTGACCGTAGCCGTCGTAGGTCCCGGCCAGCAGCTCGACCAATCCGGACCTTTCAAACTGGGGTTTCTTCGTCACCAGGTTGATCAACCCGCCCGGTTGAAGCTGGCCGTACAACACCGACTCGGGTCCCTTGACAACTTCGACCCTCTCGACGCTGATCGTGGACGGGGAGCCCCAGCGCGCCGACAGTCCCGGCAGGCCGTCCACCAGGACGCTGCTCGGGTCCTTGGCCTGCATGCCCCGAATCGTGAAGTCGTAGGCGGCTCCGGACCCGGATGCGCTGACCCCAGCCATGTAATCATATAGATCTCCCGCCCGATCAGCCTTGATGGCCTCCATGAACCCGGTCGTGTAGGACTGGATCGACAGAGGAACGTCGCGGACCGGGACATCGATCTTGGTGCCGGTCGAGGAGCGCGGTGCGAGGAAGTTCACGGTGATCTGGTCCGCGAACTCAGTGCGTGTCATCTTGAAACTCAGGTGACTGGCCTGCCCCGAGGTGAGCGTGACGTCCTGCGTTAGCGGGTAGAAACCCACCTTGACGACCAGCAGCGTGTACTTCCCAACCTCAAGACCCTCGAAGGAGTACTCGCCGGACGCCGGCACCACGATCTCCTTAACGATCCTCCCGCTTTGGTTCTTCAGCGTTACCGTTGCTGCACCGATCGGCGCCCCGGTGGCGTCGACCACCGTTCCCGAGACAGTCGCCGTCCCCCCTGCTTCGACCATGGGGCACAGCAGGGCCAGACCGACAGCGCACACCGCGATCGCCAGCCCAATAACCCGTCCTCGTGCCATTGAGCACCCCCTCTCCGAATCTCACCAATGAGTAAAACCATCTTCTCAGATGATCGTCTCCGGGCAGAGGATCGGCAATCAGGGCCACCCTTACTGAATACCTCGATATGCCTTATCGGCGCCTCTTGAGGCCGGGGAGCGGGAGTGGCGTGGCATCGTTGGATCGTCCTCGCACGCCTTCGGTAGCACCCCGAACGGCCCGCGGATTCTGTACACTCCCCCCATGAGCAGACCAGGTCATCAACCGGTGCCCCTCGGCTTTCACCGCCTCCCGGAGGACGAGATGCGGCGGCGTGCAAGTGCCTTCATCCTGTTCCCAATCGGCTACCCCGCCGAGGGGTGCACGGTGCCGAGGATCGAGAAGAAGCCGCTGGCCGAGGTCGTCACGTGGATGGAGGCACTCCCCCACCTACCCGGTGATG
>Ga0307446_1000068_pt1 | contig 27935 bp, 41 predicted proteins | sample SalMarSW160320MG_FD_202141 | JGI IMG/M metagenome (GOLD analysis project Ga0307446, IMG submission 202141) | Salt marsh sediment microbial communities from the Plum Island Ecosystem LTER, Massachusetts, United States - SW1603-20 | ecosystem: Environmental > Aquatic > Marine > Intertidal zone >... | reverse complement strand
CATCAAAATTAACATTAGTATCAATACCATTAACAAATTTTGCTTCTTGATCTTTTGATTGTGTTGCTGCTGTAATTGATGCTTCATCACCTTCAAATTTAACTCTAATTGCTGGAGTATTAAAGTTAGTTGTAATAACATTAATTCTTTCAGTTAACACTCCACTTAAATTAGTTTGAAGCATTAGATTGCCTTCGTCGAGATCAAAAATATTATCACGTTCTTCCTCTGTCATATATTTATTGTCTAAAAAGTCAAGAGAAGGAAAATTAATTTTAATAGAAGATTGTGGATCTGAAATGACATAATAACTTTCGCTTTCAGTATCAGCTTCAACTATTTTAATTGAAACTGCTTGACCAGCAAATGTTCTTAACAGATCGAGCTTCTTCTTTAAATTTGCAATTGGTAAATTTGAATCATTAAGAATTGGCTGTACATCAATTTCAAAAACAGCAGTTAAATCATTACTTCTTTGTCTAATAACACCTTGCCTAATATCTACATCATTACAAATTTCTTTAAGATTTAGCAAGCATCTCAAAAGATCGTTATAATTTCCTTCATCCATTTCAATCATTGTTACTGTTGGTTCTGACATTCGCTTTTCTCCTTTTTTACAGTTTTATTTTTCCTTGTTTAAAAAGTCTTTTTGCAGCTTGATAAACTTGTCTCTGGTTCATCCCTGCAGTTTTTTCACCATAATGATTTCTAATAATCATTAACATGGGACCTGTTTCTTTTAATAATTTTTTTCTTAATCTTTTTATTGTTTTTCCTCTCATTTATTCTCCCTTCAAACATTTTACAGCTGAAACATAAACAAATTTATCTTCTTTTATTTCTTCAGAATTAAGATAGTCAAGCGTCACAAAACATCCTTCTACTTCTTCAACAACTTGCATAACTCTTTCAGCTATTGTTTTTGCTCCTGTATCTTCAGAATTTATAGGGATAAAAAATACAATTAAAACTGAGTCTTTTCCTTCATATGTATAATTTGTCATACATACGTCATTACCCAAAAGTTTAAAAACTTTTCTTCTAGAAGCAGCTTTACAAAATAACTCATAATAATGTATGTTTTCTATTTTGCCATCATATTTCAAATCAGATTCAATTGTAGATTCAAACACTTCTTTTAACTTTTCTCTGGCATGACTCATTAATCTGTTCTCCTAACTTTTATATTTTATATTTTGTTCCTTCTATTTTAAAAAAATTCTATAACTTGCTTATCTGGAACTAATGGAGTATCATTAAAATCTTTTCCGGCTTTGTTATAGTATACTGTTAATGTGTTAAATAAGTGACTATTATAATCCCTTAATTTTTTATAATATTTTACATTTACACCTCTATCAGATAAGATAACTACATCAGGCCTAAATACTTGCTCATGGTAAACTATACTTTGAAGCAAACCTACAAATGCTGAAGATAACGCTGATGCATAAATTTTTACGTTATCTTTTATATTTAGTCTGTCAAACATATATTCAGAAAAAATATCAAATACACCTTCAGCTAATACAACTTTTTTAGATTCTGGAGAGTTTCCTGGCAATCTATAATAATCTAAAAATCTTGTATCTTGAATTTTCATTTTATAAAATTTTACAGTGTGTGTAGAATCAATATTTCTAAATATTGCTGTAGTATTATTCTCAGTTAAAAATCCAACAAAATTATTTTGAAGATAATCTTTCATTCTGAATAGGCTTTCATAAATAGGTAGTTCATTAACATTTATAAATTCTTCTACATCAAAAATTAAACCTTTTATATCTTTTAATAAAACATTAGAAAACTTCAATCGTTTTTTAATATACAATTCTTTATTCGGAAATCTTTTTATATTCAAATCTGGCAATATAACTTTATATGTAGTTTCATCTTTATCTGCAAAAACATTTCTTTGTTTTTTAAACTCTTCTAATTTTTCTTTATCAATAAAAGTTTCAGAAATGTCATGCCCTTCAATCTTCTTTAATAGTTTTTTTAGAGTTCCTCTTTCTTCACAACCAGCTTTAAAACAATGAAAAATTGGTGCTTCTAAAGATATATACAAATGATAATGATCTTTTTCTTTTGGATATTCACACCAACAACATGGAATAATTAAATTTTTGCTTGTCACTTTTACATGACCAAGAGTTTCTTCAAGATAATCTTTAAAATCATCTTGATATATACCAATCATAAATATCTCCATCTTTTAAACATACTTTTTTTTCCATCCCACCCCAAAAATTTATGGTTACAATAACAACAAGTAAAAATATTAAGATAACAATCCCATTTATATTCACCACAATCTGGGCAAAAAAATTTATCTTCAGTCATTGTTTTTTTAATTTTCTCAAAAAGTTTATCATCATCAAGTTCAATTCTACTACATAGTTGTTTACAACCAACTAGAATAATCAAACAATTTTTGCATGGATATTTCATTATATTCTCTCAAAAACTATAAGTTCAGCACCTATATTAAACTCATGTTTACATTTAGAGCACATAATATTTTGTGAAAGTCCTCCGCAAGGACCTCCATACCAATCAGTATTTCCACAATCTGGGCAAACCAATTTGTCTTTTCTGCTTAATGATTTTACTCGCCATCTTAATTTTTCATTGTCCATCTCAACTTTATTACATAAGTTCTTACAACCCTTTGGTAATACTAAACAATCTTCGCATGGAAATTTAGTCTTTTTCTTCCAGAACTTTATCCATCCAAACATTTATATCTTTCTCCTTTTTTTCTATTATGTTACAAATTCTTTTTTCAATTTCTTCAAGACTATTATACCATTTTCCAACGACTGGATAAACTCCATCACAGTTTTGAAATATAACATTGCCATTTGGTTCCATAGCAATTCTATATAGATTTTTGTCAGGTATTCTTGTACATTTTCTAGTACAACTAAAACTTCGATTTTTCAATCGTCCCATTGGCAACAATCTTGATTGTGTATCATCATTTTCTTTTAAATAAACATTATAAAGATGTGTTCTATTTAAAGCCCATATTACATCTTTATTCTGATATTTTACATGGTTAGGAGTTCTAGAAACTTTTATCATTAAATTATTTCTAAAAGCAAACTCTAAAAATTTTCTTGTTTCTATTTTATCTTTACTCCATGAACCATTTGTTATTGTGAATTTTGGTTTATTAAGAGGAACTAAATTTATAAACTGTTGATATAATTTTTGATTTATAGATATTTCTCCACCATAAAAACCAAACATATGTATCTTATCAAAATCCAAACGATTTACAAAATACTTTGCTTTATCTATATCTAAAACTTCTTTTTTATCCGGTCCACAATCATACATACAAAACCAACATTTGAGATTACACTCATATGAAGGTATAAAAGAACAATCAAACATTCGTACCTCCCATAATATTAGAGATCCAATCAATTACAACATCGCCTTTACATTTAGGACAATGCTGGTCTTTTCCTTCGCAAGAACATATATATTTATCATATATTCTTTTGATACCCAAATAACCAATACCACCACATTCATCACAATAAGTTCCTGGGTTCCAAAATGTTATTTCATCACTACTTCCTTTTTTAATTGGAATTCCAGCTCCGTTACACTTTTTACAAATTTTAAGTTCAGTTTTTTCAAATAAATCAGGAAAAGCTTCTTGAAAATTCTTTATAATTACTTGAAGTCGATCTCTTATTTGGAGGGTATTTACAGAATTCCATACGAAACTATTTTTCATTTTCCTGTTATCATCTTTCTATATTCTTTTAAAGCAGCAACTATTTCAAAAACCATTCCCATAAAATGCATATGTGGGATTAAACAATTTTGATGTGTATTTGAATATTTATTAACTAGAATTTTTGCAGGCGCTGGAATTTTATTATTAAAAAATAGTTCTGTATAAATGCTTCTATAGTCAAGATCTTGAGAAGCTAGAATATCAACCAATGCTGAAACAGAGCTTCCAATCTTATTATCTTGATTTTTCTCAATACAGCTGATAATTTGAAGAACAAAAGCAATAACTTTCTTTTCAATTGTTATAACATCTTCTCTGCTTATTTGAAGTTTTCCTGACCATGATGATTTTTGAAGTGCATTAACTATCTTTCTTATATCAGGATATAAGTTATCAATTGCTATTTTTATGTTATCGTCAACATATTCAACCTTTTCTGCATCTAAGATATTCTTACAATAAGTTAACACATACTCTTTTGGTATTTGTGAAAATACATATGGAGTAAACCTACTTTGAACTGCATCTGGTATTTTAGATAGATAATTGCAAGTAAAAACAAATCGTCCATATGCTACGTGATATTTTTCAATAATTCCTCGTAATGAATCATAACCGTCAGTTGTTAGTTTATCAGCTTCGTCAATAAACACAACTTTATATTTATCACGAGCAGGCGGGTGTTTAAGGAATGGCTCAATAACATCATCAACATAACCTATCCCTCTTGACTTTCTTGCTGAACCATTTACTTCTAGTAAATTATCTCTTTTATTTTGCAGTACGCCAGCTTTAGAACATAAAACTCTTGCCAGTGTAGATTTACCTCCACCTGGAGGACCCGAAAATAGTAAGTTTGGCAATTGCCCTTTTTCAATCATCTTTTTAAAATCATTAAAATATTTTTCAGGTAATACTAAATCTTCTAATTTTTTTGGTCTATACTTCTCAACCCAAATTGAATCTAAAAGTTCACTCATTCATTTCCTCCTACTAATCTCATTAAATCAGTTGTTTCATAATGCATACTTGTATATAGTTCATTACGATTTTCAGAAAGTTTATGGTTATGTGGCAATATTTGAGAATTAGCTCTTTCTTGAAAATGTAATAAAATTCTTTTTATGGTTTTATTATTATCTAAATAATCAGATAGAATATAACATGGTTGTTTACATATACAATTAACTATACATTTTTCACATGGAATCATTTTTCCTCACTTTCTAACACTCAAATCCTTCTGTATTTTCAAGTATTCTTTCGTAATACCTGGATTGAGCTTCTTCATTCAATACATTTTGTTTTAATGTTTTATTCACTAATTCATGTGCCTTTTCTCCACAAACCAATTGATTTTTATTTGTAAATACAAATGAATCAGAAATAAATAAATCTACTCCGCTAATTTCTTTCATTATTAAAGCAAAATTTGCTGAGGTTTCTGGTTTTGTTGTTGCTTCAAATGAAAGAACTATATTTTTAGGATGCACAATTATAACCATATGTTCTGCAATAATAACATGGGCATCTGGTTTTGATTTATATTGTTCAAAAATCTCAATTCCATAGTCGTTAAGCTTTTTAACTGCTTTTTCGACTAATCTCTCCATATAAACTCCTCCTTTTTATCTTTTTGTTCCAAAAAAAATAAAAAGATTCTAACAAAAAAAATTGATGATCCGAGCTAAATTAATAGCCCGAATCATCAAATTATTAAAAATCAAAATCCGGCATATTAAACTCACTTAAAATTCGACTTATTTTTTGATGAACTTCATAAAACTTAAAAGATATATCTTTCATATGTTTTATAAGTTTTTCAAGTTCTTCAATTTTCTTATTTGCTTCTTGGTGTGAGAAACAAACTTTTCGTATTTTTTCTTCATGTGAACATACTTCTTCTCCGCTAAATTTTACAGTATATTTTCGAAAATCTGAATAAATTTCAATTATTTCTTTATTTGATAGAATCATTTCTTCTCTCCTATTTTTTGATTAATCTCATGGATCTGAATTTGCCCCATGTCACGTTGAACCCAACCTTGAATACCTTCCGGAGATATAAATCCGCAACTATCATCCGCATCTTTAAGAAGTCCCAAGATACCTCTAGTTCTTACGTTTGATTTTGCTTTAAGAAATTGATTTCTTGAGACTTCTTGCCGTTTTACTTGCCATGGAGTTTTTAAGAAATAACGAGTAACCATTATTTTCTCGCCCGTTTACTTTTCTTTATTGGATTTACAAATTTTTGTTTTTTGCTTTCTTCCGTTTTAATATGAGTAGCAAGACAACACTTTCCTTTCTCCCATTTCTTTTCTGGATAAAGATATACTTCACATTTATCTCCGTCTACTCTTTCACATCCATTACATTCATCTACTAGCGGTTTACGTTCAAGTAAGAGGGAATCCCTATTTTTGTCTTTTCTATTTACTCCAAGTCGTGCCATAATTTAATCTCCTTTATATTTGTCTGTTAATAATTTTGCCGCACCATTTACAAACATCACAAACATATTCTCGTAATATAAACAATGATCTTAATTCATCAATGCTTGTATATTGTATTTCAGCTATTTTTTTAAGCCCTGATGGTCTCTCAGTAAATCGTGGTTTAAAGTTATGTTTATTTCCACCATTACAACATTTGTTTTTGAGCATATTTTTAAGCACTAAACCCTCCTTAAATTGGAAGAAATTTAAATTGTTTAGTTCTGAAATCAAATCTACAAAGGATGTTTCCTTTTCGATACCATCTTATAAATTCACCAGGACATTCTTCTATCCATGAAGCGTAAAGAGCATCGAGAATTCTTTCCCATCGTTGAGTTTTATATGCTCTATTTTTAAGATAAGGTCTCAAACTTTTTTCCCATTCTTCTTCGCATTCTTTACATGGAAATTCCCAAAAACCATATGAATCTAAATCTCCAGTTCCAAACGTTGTTTTGTCATGTATACCAGTAGAAGCACAACATTCAGGTCTTCCACAACCAAAATCTGGTCTAGCCATAATAAAATCCTCCTCTATGATCGGTTTGGAATTTCATTTACATCTTCCCATGGAAATACAATCCATTTATCAGTTTCTTCAACATAGAAATCAGGTTTAATTTCTGATCTTTGTTTATAGAATATAGTAGCAGTTAAATACAAATTGCCACATTTTTTTAAAGTGATTCCAGTATCTGCAATATCATCAACCACAATTGTATGTTCATAATGATCGTAAAATAAATCATTTGTAAAATTCCAGTGCATAAAATGTGAAAGATGAATTGCTATTGGTAAACCACCCCTTGAAATTCCATAAACAGTTTTAATTTCTTTTGTTCTGGGATCATTTTTTAACATGTCTACCAATCGTTTAACAAGTATTCCATATTCATCATAAGTTATTGTTCTTTTAAACATAAACCTCCTTTCAAAATATAGACCCTGACTGCCCCAGTTATACCGTCAGGCCACCTCCTTTCTGGCCGGCCACCCCATTCTATATTATTTATTTTTTAGAACTATCTACTTGCGATTCAAATTCTTTTAACTGTTTTATAAGTTCTCTAGAAAATTTATAATCTAAAATACATTTATCGTTATCATAACGCTGTCGATCTAGAATATATGATTTAAAATGTAATGGATTCGTGTTAAGTCTATGCCATAAATCCCAATATTGTTCAGATGAAGTGATTTGCAGAATTAGTGGTTTAAAGTTCTCAACTTTTTCTATATAACCATGTTTAATCAACCACTTCTCAAAACAATAATTATCCTTAATTTTTTTGTTAAAAGATTTATTCATTCTTAATGGATTTTCTAGATCAATTCTGTTGTCCACACACCAGTTAAAAAAGTTTGTTTTTTCATTGTTTGTTGGAACTACTTCAGAACAATTAAGTAAATTAATTGGTTTAAATGGTTTTATAAATCTATATTCAGGTACATTGATTGCTGGAGTTTCTATAGATTCTTCATTTGGTTCTAGATGTCCAGGAAGACATCCAAACGTTCTAGATTTAGAATCAATAATATAATGAGTAAAGTCCATATAATAATAATATACACCAGTAACTCCTTTATTAAGACCGTTTACAATTTTTATTTTTTGACCTTTTTCAAAAATATAATCCAAATCATCTTCTTTAACAAAGAATATTGGACGAACATATTGTGGCTTTGTAGTAACTCCATACATCCCTCCCGAAATAGATTTTATAGATACAATATCCCCAACATTAAGATAGGAAGTTCTTTTTATAATTCTTACTTTTTGATTCAATTTAAATTTTAATGCTTTATCTGATAATGTTGGTTTAGAAGTTAAGTGCTTCTTTTTAATAATTTTTAAACAAGTTTTACAAGTAACTTCTTCTGATGTTAGCCCATAAAGACTGTCATCTAAATTTAATGAATCACTATTACAAATTCTATCTGATTTAAGCCTCCCTTTTAAAGTTCGTCGATGAACAACACCAGTGTTTTTATTACGAACATTTGGAAGTGCTGATTTATCATGGGTTACATTATTCTTAAGATCATATTTTCCCACTCTTCGATAATAAAAAGCATATATTTTATTTCCAGAATTTATCGCTTCGACATGCAACCTAGTAGCATTTTTATATAGGGTTGTATCAAGACCAGCAAAATCTATTACGTTAATAAAATAAATAAAACTATTATAATTTTTACAAACAGTGTTAATAAATTCATTTACTGTTTGTTGTGAAAAAGAATGTGTTATTGGAAATGTAGAAATCGAATTTAAGAATAAACGTACATCTTTATACATATTATCTCCCTCCTAAAACAATACTTTTTTATAATTATTTAATTGCTTGAATATATCATATATTTCTGGATATACAAAACTTAGATCTTGTTTTGGGTTAGATATATGAAGAAATTTATTAAACTGATCTTTGGTTTTAAAATGCAAAGTAACATCAAATGGTTGTTCTGTTTCTTTTATAAAACCATATTTCTTTAACCAACTTTTAAAACAAGGTTTATCTTTAATTTTGTTAATAAGCTGTTTATCCATTACAAGCGGTTTATTTAAATCAAGTTTTTCTTTAACACACCATTGTAGGAAACTAGTTTTATCTTCTATAAAAACATAACGATCATTTGTATTTAGAAGATCTATTGGCCTAAATGGTATTATAAATTCATATTCACGCTGATGTTTATATTTTTTTGTATTTTCTTTTGTTTTTGCATTTATTTTTTTACATGTTACGCAAGATACATCTTCAGTAGTTTTTTCAACGTCCTCAGCAAAAGTTCCAAATGAAAACCCGCAGGTGCAAGTATCATTAGAATTAGGAAGTAATGAATGAATAACACTAGTTTTAGTATTTCTAACATTATATCCAAGTGGTTTATCATTTATATTTCCTGGTTTAAGAAATCTATTAATATCTCCAGAAATACATCTCCTAAAATAACGTTCATACTTGCTTATTTTTAATGCATAATTATGTAAAGCGGTACAGTTTTTAAATAATGCTGATGATCTTTCTGAAAAATCTACTACATTCATATAATAGATAAATGAGTTATCATCATTACAAACACAATCTATGAATCTATCAAGTTTTTTGTATATTTCTTCTGTGGGTAATTTTTTTTTACTAAATTCATTTAACAGATCTCGTAGTGAGTTAGTCAACTTTAACCTCCTTGTGTTATTATCATATGCCAATATCCCATTCCATGCCATCGATCCCAAGCCCACACTTCCAATTCTCCAGAAATCAGTTGTATAATAGCTTCGACGCGTGGGTAGTTTATATCATATTCAACATCTAATACTAGTGCCTGCAGTTCAAGAAAATATTCCTTTACTTCCTTTGGCTGTGGGCAGCTCTTTGACCAATCCATTTTTTACTCCTTTATATCCAAGAGTTATAAATAATCATAAGCCTTTCACGTGCTCTGGTTATAGCTGTATATAACCATCGAGCATAATAAACATCATCCCAATATTGAGATCGTTGTTCAAAAAGTATAACATTATTCCATTCATCTCCTTGAGATTTATGAACAGAAAGAGCATAACCATAATCAAAGTATGTTGTTCTGGGATTATCTTTTTTATTTCTATCAAACATTGCATAGGTTACTTCTCCAAAACATTTCTTTAATACTATAAGCTCATAATATTCTCCATCAATATCAAGGGTAATTCTATAAGAATCATCATTAAGAACCATTAACCAAACAACAGATCCTATTTGACCATTCATTATTTTTTCTTCATGATTATTTTTTAAACAAACAATTTTTTCACCAGGATAGGGTGCTTCTTCTTTATGACCTAATCTTTTCCTTATTTTATTGTTAAGATTTGCTCGAGTCGCATTAAACCCACAAAGAGAGATAATATCATCATCTTTAAAATTAACCCTGTTCCAAATATTCTGACATTGCGGGTGTGTCCACTCAATTTTAAATACTTCTGGGGAAAACACTTTTTCTGGAATATAACCATTATTTCTTACAAATTTTGATAATGTAATAATTGGAGAATTTAATGCTTGTCGATGAATTTGAGTTAGAGTAAAATCTTGTTTGCTCATCAAATTAAAATTATCGCCAACGGGTGGTAATTGTGCATGATCACCAACTGCAATAATTGGTATATTATATCTTTGAAGATCATACCAAACACTTTCTGATACCATGGAAGCTTCATCAATTATTATTAGATCAGCAAATATTTCATATCTATCTTTTAATTCCCAACCAATTATAACAAATGCTTTTAATTGACGATCCCATTTTGTAATTGGTTTATAAATAAAACTATGTATTGTTCCAACATAATCAGACTTCAATAATGCATTATTATTTTCAAGTTTTTTCTTTAATACTGAAGATGCTTTACCGGTAAAAGTTAAGAAAGCAACTGAATGAGATTTTGGTAGCTGCTTTCTTAACTCACAAATTAATGTTGTTTTACCAGTTCCCGCATAACCACCAACTGTTACAAAACCGTTTGGGATATTACTACTGTTTAAATAAAGCAGATCTTTTAGAACTTTTGTCTGTTCCTGTGTTAATTCGATCACTTGATTTTGTTTTTTCCTCCTTTCTTATAATACTTCTATATGCAACAAATCTTCCTGCTGCTGAATAAACATCTTTAACATATTGGTGATTCTCATTTACATAATGATATAATGCTTTAGAAATGTTTCCTTTTGATTCTTTGAGATGAATAAGAAATACCTGGATTCCAGCTTCGATGCCTTTATCGACTTCATAAAGTTCTCTATTTGAATTAACTATTTCTAATTTTGGAACCCATTCTGGCATTACTTGCATTAGCCCAATTGCCCCTGCACTACTTCTAACACGAGGATTAAACATTGATTCAGTTTCCACAATCCCCAAAATCAATTCTGGAGGTAAATTATATTCTTTGGAAAAGTATATAATATTTTTAGCAATTGCTTTTGCTATCACAGTTGAAGTTTTGGTATATCTTTTTGTAATATAGATAACCATATCATTTTGAAGATTGTTGTCTTTAACTTTGTAGACTACTTTAACTTTTGGTTTTTGAACATGTTTGATTTTTGGTTTAAGATCTTTTATTTCTTTTTGAAGATTTATTATTTTCTGTTGAACGTTAATTGTTTTTTCCATTAATACTAATTTGTTTTTCTGTTGAATTACAATAATTAATGAAAATATCAGCGCTACTAAAGTAATAACAAGTGCAGCTGTAGTTACGGTAATACTTTTCATAATACTTTTCTCCTTATGTAATTATTTTGTAAACCCAATAAACACATGTGCCATATCCAATGATTAATGGAATTGCTATAAATACTAAAAAACCAAATACAACTGCTCTGAATTGAATGATGGTTTTATTGTTTCTCCACCATTTTTTTAACCTGTACATTTGTTCCTCCTTTTTTATTAATTAAAAATACAATTGTTTCTATCTCAATTATTAATATATATAGAAGTTTTTTTCTAATTTAATTAAGAATATAACTATTGTTAATAAGAACAAAAAACAAAACTTGAAAGGAGATTAATATGTCTTACGAAGATGAAGCTAAAAAATTGATGGAGATGTTTAAAGCACAATACGCTATGAATAACAATCCTAATGGAACTGAACAAATCCAATCTAATGTTGATATAGCAAATATAGTAAATAAAGAAAGCAGTTCTGGTATTCCAACAGGACCAATTCCAATGACAACAACACCGCCACCAAAGGTTGATATTCCTGTTTCTGGAGGTGTTTGCCCTCAATGTAAAACTTTGCATCCGCCTCTACGACCAGGAGAATCGTGTCCAAACTCAGCAGAAAATTTAGAAGGAAAAGGTATTGAAAAAAATCTATTAAATAAATATGTTACAGATATTAGAAATATAATTATGAGTCAAATGGATCAGAAAAAAATAAAAGATGGAGATAAGTTTTTTAAGTATACTATTGTTGAATTAATGAAAATTTTAGAAGGGTATTCTGAAGAATAACAAACTGTATTTTTAAGAAAAATTTTATTAATATTTTCACTAAGTTATAAAACCAATTTTTACGGTTCTTTATAAAATAAACGAATTTTTTTTAGTGAAATATTATGTTTAAATTCACTAGTTTAAAAAAGGGCATATTTTGAGATTGAAAAATTTTTCTTTGGAACAAATAAAGGAAAATTAAAGGAGATTTTTATGTCAGAGAATTGTTTAACAGATGAAATGATAGATAATATTTATAATGAATATTCAAATGTTTTTGCTATAGAATATATTCCTGCTGAGTCAGATTATTACATAGGAAAAATTTTATTAAAAGTTAATGTTGAAAAAGATAAGGGTTTATTATTAAATGATTACGTATCATTTAAAATAAGTAAAGTAAAATGGAAGAATGAAAAAATTTGTATAGTAAATCCTCATTGGGTTAGAAAATATTATCATATTCAAAAACTGAAAGTAAAAGTTTCAGTTTATAAAAGTAAAATTAATCCGATAAATAACAATAGAGAATATTATGATGATTATGAATATATGAATTTAACTTATAAACAGTTTATTAAAAGACGATTATTAGAAGAATACAGATTAGATGAATATGCAGTCATGGAAGCTTATGCAAATTTTCAAAATAGAAGGCCATTAGTTGGATATTATCAAGCGTTGAATGAGTCATCTAAACATTACAGAATTCCACATGATATTTTAAAAAATGAGATAATTCCAAAAATAAATAATTCAATAAAAAATTATAAAGTTGAATGGACAAAACTTTATAATCAGAAATCTCAAGAAGATTCAATATTAGCATCAATTGAAAAATTTATAGAAAAGAAAGAAGATTGTAATGTAATCGATCTTTTTGAGAATGAAACCGTTATCTAACCTATAAGGTACCTTAATAATATTTATTATGAAATATTATATAAACTAATATTGTTACTATAAAGAAAAGGATTGAGGTGAAATTTTTACCTTGAACTTCACCAACGCAGTGCGGGTGAAGTTTAATTAAGGAAAAACCTCCCCGTCAATAAAGAATTTTTTTAAGGACAATGGAACAAAATTAAAATAGAGAATAAAGAAAGGAGATTCAACAATCTATGTACGATAATGAAAATACAGTATGGTTCAGTCAGACCTTACTAACATTCAAAGACAAGCAATTCCAATCTGATGGTTATATGAAGTTGGGTATTTCAACTAACACAAATAACTACATTAATTTCAACCCTCCAATGTTTAACATTTCTATTTCAAACAATCTTCAAAAATCTTGTAATCTTAATATTCAACAAGCAGAAGATTTGCTAGATTCATTAGCAACAGTTTTAAAGCAAGTTAATGGACATGATCTAGTAGTTGAAAAGAAATATTCAAACGCTAATATTTATTTCAAATTTGCAGTTGAACAATTAAATAAAACTAGGGTTGTTATTATTGAAATAATGTCAAACGAAACAGATACATCTAAGATTATAATTCCACTTAAACCAACTTTTCAATCATTTATGAGGAGATTAAAAAATTTTATTGAAAATTATGATAATCTATGCTATCAACTTTTAACTAAATCAATAGATGGAAACTCAGTTCAAATCTTAAATCAACTTCCATCGTTAATAAAAGGTATATCATCCCAGATAGTATCTAAGATGCCTGAGCAAGATGCTATCCAGGATAACTGCGCGCCCGAGATTAAAACTGAAGATGTTAAAGAAACGAGCATGGCAATTGAAGATCTAGAAACTTTCTTGGGTGAAGATATGAAAAACATCAAGATTGCTGAAATAGAAGAAGGAAAAGTTGAACCTAAAGTAACAACAGTTGAAATGAAAAGTGAATTTATTGAAAAGATCTTAAAGAATAATTTAAAGACCTTAGAAGATAAATTGATTAGTTTTGCTGTATCTAAACAACCAATATTAGATTTTATAGCAGATGTTGAAAAAGAGTTACAGTTTGATTTATTACTTGGAGCGGATGAAAATTCTAAAAAATCTATTATATTTTTATCGACACTATTTCAAAAATTCTTTTCAAAATTATATATAGAAAAAAATGGAAGAATACCAAGCACGATTCCACTATTGAAATTCAATACAGATGAATCTTCAGATAACAATCTTGAACTTGCAAAAGATCTATTAATGATAATTTGTTATATGAGAGAAGTAAGAAATAAACTTGAATCAAAGACAGCAGATGCATATCAAAATAAAGCATTATTTTATATATATTTAAGATCGTGTGTTGATCCAATTTGTTTCAGTTATCTAAAATTGCATAAGAGTGAATTAACATCAGTAATTGATAATAGATTTTCGCATTTTGATAAAAATGGATTCTTTGAAGAATATAAAAAATTACTGTCTGATAATAATTGTGAGCAAATAACTAATTTAGATATAGTTAAAAATGTTGAACAAGTGTTTGAAGGAATGATGCAAGCTAAATCAGTTGATGTTATTCATAAGGGACTTTATGATAAGAAAGAAGTAAAGTTGCCAACCAAGAATAAGTTTACTATAGAACAAATTACAAATGAGATCATTCCATTGGAAGTAAATTCTAAACTTGGCTTTGATTTTCAGAATAAAGAAGCAGTTAACGAATTTAAAGAAAAGTGTAATATATCTGATGAAATATTAAAACATTATATTAGTAAAACTGATAATAAAATAAAGATTGAAAAAAAGACTCCATTAGAAAGATGGGTTGATAAGTATAAACAAGATATACCAGATTCATATAGAGATTCATTTATTAACTTTGTTGAAGAATTAAAATATTCAAAATTTGATTTTTTAACAACGTCATTTCCACTATCTGAGTTTGATGAAAATATTGTTAAAGCATTATATGTTTGGGATGTAGATTCTGACCCAAATATGAAATCAAATTTTACTCATTTTGCTAGTTTAGTAGAAAATGAAATAATGCCAAAAGATTCAATATTAGCATCTGCAATGAAAAGTTCAAATAATAGTGAATGGGATTTTACATTGTGAAGGGAGAATTAAATTGTCACTTAAATTAGGAAAACAATTCAATAGAAGATATGATCTTAGATTACCAATTGTAGATGGATTTTATAATATTGGATTGTTCTTTGATAAGAAATCCACATTTTTACTTTTTAAAGTAGACCCTGATTTCTTCGATGGAGCATTCAAACATAATATTAAAATCAACATGTTTAAGAATTTACAATCATCTAAATTTTGTGAAACTTTTATAAAGTTACATAATTATAGAAAAAATACATTGGATATATCTAATCAATATGATAAGATAAAAGATGAATATACTCATGATATCTCATTTATTGTAAATGAAACTCTCTTACTATCTAAAGTTGAACTTAATGATAAGCATGTTTTTGACACTCTGAATATTTATGGTTTTACTTTAAATTCGTATAACGAAGAATTTATATTTTTAATTGCTGAACGACATAATATAGTGAAAAGGCTGGGTAAGAAAATTGTTAGAACTAGTGGTATTCAAATTGCTACTACTCCTGCTCTCTCCATGTTAGATGAGTTTCATAAAGAAAGTCTTGTTAGATTTCAATCGGGTCATAAGACTATAGGATCTTCAGATAAAATAATAAACATGTCTGAAGCATAGGAGGAAAAAATATGTTTGGTACATTATTTGGTTTTGTAGGTGGTGTTGTAGTTTCTGGTGTAGTTGGATTTTTTGTTATTAGAAATAACAAAAAAACCGTTATGCAGATTCTTGATGGTAATTATTTTGAGCTAGCTCTTGATAAAATTGAGGATCTAACAGGAGAAGTAAAAGCAAAAGTATTAGAAGAATTTAACAATCTGAAAAGCAAATTATAATTCAAGAGGCTAATTAAATGGCGCAACTTAGAGAACGTTATCATTTTATTCATAACGTATTTTCAAATTTTTATAAGGATTTATTGGATTATTTCTCAGATTATCTATATCCACGATTTGAATATCGTGTTGTAGGTACATATGATAAAGCAGTTGAATATATCCAGAAAACTTGTCAATACGATCGTGAAACAGATAGACCGTTGTTGCCAGCCTTAATACTGAATCCTAGTGGGGAGTTCGCCCCAGCTGATGGCAATGCGGGCGGACTCCAATACTGGAGATTTCCAAATTTAGCTCCTAGTATGAATAAACGATTGTTTGAACCTATTTATAGAGATCAACATCTTATAATATATCCAGGATTTGCTAGAATAAAAGGTGAAGTTGAATTAATAATGTTGTTAAATAGTTTTTATGAATATTGTGATATGAGAATGTATATTATAAATATGTTTGGTGGGTTAAATAGAATTATATATCCTCGATTCTTTTCATCGTTTATTATTCTGCCAGAATCTTTTACAAATTATAAATATGAAAATGTATATACTGGGGAATCTTATCAAGTAGATTGGAATACTGCTGATGCATCATCTAAACTTGTAAGATCTACTGCTAGAAATGAGTTAGTTTTACCTTTAAATGTAAAACCACAAATTTCATTAATAAACTTATCTGATGCTAGTAATAAATATGGTGGGACTGATAATATTGCTGAATGGAAATTAAATGCAACTGTAAATTATGAAATAGAAATTCCAAATTATTTAGTAGCTGAATCTGATTATCTTGCACAAGGAATAATTTTGGAATTTAGATATGATTCTGTATATTCAGCATATAATGATTATCAACCACCTGATGAAAGAATAATAACTGAATATACATGGGATTGGGGACTTAGTCCAGATTCCAATAGTACTCCAGTTGATGCTTCTGATGCTACTACATCATATCAATTTGTTGGGGATTTTGAATGGCAAACTAGAGCTTTTCATACAGTAACTCAAGCAGAGATTGACTCAACTGGAAATTTAGAAATTAATCTTACAAATGTTGGACAAATAACAGAACCAAAAATATTAATCGTAAATTCTAAATATGGACAACTAGATTATGGTGCCCATTATAATATAACAGATAATGGGTATACATTAGTAATATATAGAGAATATGTAACTTTAGAACCTGGAATGATTTTAGAGTTATATGTTTATAAGGCAAAAACATGAATATAATACAAAAATTACTCGATCACCTTGAAATGATTGGTGATGAAGACAAAGTCAAAAAAATAGTTAAAGTTGCCTCGGCAATTATTATGCGAGAAAATGAAGATGGAACTAAAGCAATTTTGGTTATTAAAAGATCATCAGAAGATCACTGGCCACTTCATTTTGAATTTCCAAGAGGTAAATGTGATAAAGGTCCTAATGAAAAACTTATTCCATGTTTAAAAAGAGAAGTGAAAGAAGAAACCGGTTTGGATGTTAAACCAATAGAATTCTTAGGTAAGTTTGAATATTTGGCTGATAAAGGAACAAGAAAAAGTATATGTTATACTTATCTTTGCAAAATGACTAATCCAGATCAAAAAGTTGTTTTCAAAAAAACACCCGGTGGTATTATAGAGCATGAGGGATATAAATGGATTACACAAATGGGTGAAGCTGAACTTTTATTACATCCAGATCAAATGAGATTTGCTGAAAAAGTTTTGAGCACAAATAATCCTATTATTTCCAGACCCGAAAACGACTTTACAAAAAATAACCAAATCGAAGAACAAATAGATTCAAATGAATATGATGAAATTATTATTAATCTTAGAGATCCAGATAATCAGTTAGTAAAATTAATTGATTATATTCAACGGTTGTCTGCACCTGGACATTCTTTTGATGTTGTTGTTGATCCAGATATGAAAGAGAATCGAGAATCATTTTTTATAGATGGTGATGGACCATTTTTCATTAAAGATGTAAAAATGAATAAGAAGAAAGTAGTTGTTAAAAACGACCAAATTGAAGAAGTATTGAAGAGATTAAAATGATAATTTTGAAGATAAAAGATCCTGGTTTTTTAATTGAAATTCCAGGTATTAAACCTTGCAGAAGTCCTGTTGATATTGATATTACAAAATTAAATATGCGAGTAGTTTTATCTTTTTTGAAATCATCAAGTATCATTAATTATCAAATAGTATCTGAAGAAGAATCTTTTAAACCAGTTAGAGCAGTTAAAAAAAGAGTAGCTTCTAATGTAGTAACTAATCCAAAAATAGAAACCAGCAATGAAAATATAAATTTAGAACAAATTAATGATAAATTAGATAATCTTGAACGATTATTAAGTAAGACAAATCACGGTAAATTAATTGAAAAAGAACCAGAAGTTGAAGAAATTGATGCATTTATTCCGAATGTTGATACTAGTAAAATGAAAATTAAATCAAAAAGTTTAAAAATTATAAAACAGGATTCAGAAGAGGTTAATGATTCTGTTGATGTATTATCAAGTTTGATTAAGGGGAAATAATAATGACTGAAAAAGAAATAGTGAAAGATCCTATTGCAATTGGAATTGATATTGGAACCATGAATCTTTGTTGTTCTAGATCTGATTCTGACGATGTAAAAATAACAAGAAATGTTTTCTTAAGAGTTGATCGAGATGACATTTCTTTAAATCAATTAAGCAATATTAGTTATGTAGAAGGTGAGGATAAAGAATTATTTATAATTGGTTCCGATGCATTTGATTTTGCAAATATTTTTGGAAAACAAGTATCTAGGCCAATGGAACGAGGTTTAATATCTCCAAAAGAAATCTCTGCAATTGATGTTTTATCATTGATGATACAAGATTTAATTGGCGATACAAAAGACAAAGAAGTATATTGTTCATATTCTATTCCAGCTGAACCAATTGATATTGAGAGATCTATTACGTATCATGAAAATGTGTTTGCTAGAATTCTAAATAATATTGGAGTAAATCATACTTCTGTAAATGAAGCTATGGCTATTATTTACTCTGAATGTGCAAAAGAAAAATTTTCTGGTATTGGTATTTCATTTGGTGCTGGAATGGCAAATGTTGCTGTTGGTTTTAAGGGAATTGAAGCATTAAAATTTTCAACAGCTAGATCTGGCGACTGGATTGATAATCAAGTTGCACGTGATTTAGATATGGTACCAAATAGAGTAACAAATTTAAAAGAAAAATATATGAAATTAACTGGAAGTGTTTCTATTAAAAATAAAAAAACAAAGCGAGTTCTAGAAGCACTATTTTATTATCATAAAGCATTAATTGATTATACAGTTAAAAAGATAGTCAAAGAGTTTGAAGACAAAGTTGATATTGAAATTGATGATAAAATACCTGTAATACTATCTGGTGGAACTTCAATGCCAGAAGGATTTACTGAGTTATTTAAATCAGTTATTGAATCTCATGAGTTGCCATTTGAAATTTCTGAAATTCGTCCTGCTAAGAATCCATTAACTTGTGTAGCAAATGGTCTTTTAGTTAGAACAATAGCTGATGTTAAAGCAATGGGCAAATAAGAGGTTAATATGAAAATTAATAAGTATTTAAATATGTTACAAGAACAATATGATTATCATGTAGATGTTACAGAAGTAAAAGGTAAATTTGAAACAAATTGGGCTAAATGTTATGATGATAGATGTATGAGATTTACTAATACTTATGAGAGAAAGTTTTGTAAATATGGTTGTCAAATAACAAGTTTGGAACAATCCATAGCATCATTTAATGGATTAAAAGGAAAATGTTCTGGCAGTAAAAATCCAAACAAATGTTTAAATAGTATAAATGGTATTGTAAAATCATTTCAATCTAAATTAAGAAAAACCCAAGATTCTCAACGAGAAGCTAGAATTAAGATGGTTGAATTTAGAGCCAAAGCTGGTGTCTAATGGTTTATTTAATAACAGGTGTTGCTGGGTTTATTGGTTTTCACTTAGCTAAAAAATTACTTGACAATGGCAACGATGTTATAGGGATTGATAGTTTAAATAGATATTATGATATTAATTTAAAATATACTCGTTTAAGAATATTACATCAACATAAAAACAATTTTAAATTTTGGGTTGGAAAGATCGAAGAAGGACTGGGCATTAAGTATATTTTTGAAAATTATAAAATTGATGGAGTTTGTAATTTAGCAGCATATGCTGGAGTAAGATATTCATTGATTAACCCAATGGCTTATATCGAAAGTAATATAAATGGATTTCAAATTCTTATTGATCTAGTAAAAAAACATAAAATAAATAGTTTTGTTTATGCATCTTCTTCATCTGTTTATGGAGCTAATGAAAAGCAACCATTTTCAGAAGATGATCCAGTTAATAATCAGATTTCTTTATATGCTGTAACTAAACGATCAAATGAATTAACAGCACAAGTATATAATAATCTTTATGGAATAAATTGTACTGGTTTAAGATATTTTACTGATATGGCGTTATTTTTATTTACAAAAAATATAATTGAAGGAAAACCAATTGAACTCTTTAACTATGGAAATATGGAACGATCATTTACTTATATTGATGATGTAATAAACGGTACAATAAGTGCTCTAGAAAATCCAATGGGCAATCAAATCTTCAATATTGGTGGTGAAGAAAATATTAAGTTGTTGGATTATGTTGAACTAATTGAAGAACATATAAATAAAAAATCAATAAGAGATCTTAAAGAAATTCAACTTGGCGATATTACATCAGCTAGATGCGATATTTCAAAAGCAAAAAAAATGTTAAATTATAAACCAAAAACTTTAGTTAAAGAAGGTATAAAAAATTTTATTGAATGGTATGTTCAATATTACGAGGTGATAAAATGACAGATACACATAATTGCCCAGAAGGAACTAGATGGTGACCAATACGAAAGAAATGTGTTCCTGCGGGTCAGGGTAAAGGACAAGGACAAGCTCAAAGTCGAGGAAAAACTAAAGGACCTATGGGTAATCCAAGGAGAGATAATAAAATGGATAATGTTAAAGAAGCTACAAATCTAGTTGATATTATTCTTGATGGAGATTATAGAGATTATAAGAAAATAAGAGGAGTTAGTGAAAGAGTTGATACTATAATTGATGAACTTGAAAATAAACTTCAAAATGCTCCAGATCAAGATTTAAGCGCTCTTCATAAGACTTTATATGATGAGCTAACAAAAGATAGTTTACACTCTAAATCAGAAGAAACTATGGGTGAAGCACTTGAACAGTTGTTAGGAGAAAATCAAGAAGAATATAGAGCTTATTTTAAATCTATGATGAAGAAATGGAATATAACTTCTCCATCTCAATTAGATACCGATAAAAGAAAAAAATTCTTTGATGCAGTTGATAAAGGATGGAAAGCAAAAAACGAATAAAAGAAAGGAATTGGAATGAAAGTAGAAAACTTTGAGTGGGAAACTGAATTAATACAAGATAGAGAATTCAAAAGCGTCTCACCAACGAAACTTAGAAATTTTGGTCTAAAATCAGATTCAGCAACAGTGGTTAGTGATCTTGAAGAACTCAGAACTAACCCACCTAATATCATTATAGCTGAAGCAACAGAAGATCTTAGATTTACACAAAACTATGCAACAGAGCAAGAACTTAAAAAGAAAAATAAATACGTAATGGGTTTGGGGGTTTTTCAACAATTATTTTGTAATCCACAAAGTTCAAAAAAGAAATATTTAAAACCAAGTTCGATAAAATTTAAAAATATTTATAGACCTTATATTGGTCAAGATTTAACAGATAAGTCACTTCTTATTTTTAGAACAGGAGGAATTGGGGACCTTCTGTTTATTCAACCAAATTTAATTTATCTTAAAGATAAATATCCTACCTGTAAAATTTTGTTTGCATGCGGTCCACAATATCAGTCAATGGTTGAAACTTGGGACTGTGTAGATGAAGTTCTAGATTTACCATTTTCAGCAAAGGTGTTAATAGAATCTGATTACCACGCGTTGTTTGAGGGTGTTATTGAAAGATGTAAATTAGCTGAAACTGCAAACGCTTATAATCTATTTTCTGAATGGATGGGGTTAAGTCTTCCAGATGAATATTTACTCCCAAGACAAGAACCAAAAGAAGATAAAGTTGAATTTTGTAAAGAAAAGTTAGATAAATGGAATCTTAAAGGAAAAGATTTTATTGTTATGCAATTACGAGCAAGTTCTCCAATAAGAACACCCAGACCTCAATTCTGGATTAAGATAGTTGATGAATTAACAGATAGGGGATATAAGATTGTTCTTACTGATAACCCAAGACAATCTGTATATGTTAATGAGTTTATAAAGTTATGTAAAAATCAAGATAAAGTTTTTAACTTTTGTAAACACTCATTAACTCTAGATTATTCTATTGCTCTTATTAGTTTAGCAAAAGGAGTAATAGCAACAGATTCTGCTTTGAATCATATTGCAGCTTCAATGGACGTTGCTTGCTATGGTATTTATGGTCCTTTTCCTGGAAAGATAAGATTAAAAACATATCCAAAAAGTAAATGGATTGATGCTCAAAGGGAATGTGCTCCATGTTTTATTCATAGCCCAAGACCTTGTCCAAGAGCTCATAAAGATAAATTTAGTCCATGTTATGATAATATAGATATAGAAAAAATTATACCTGAAATTGAGGAATTATTTAAATGATTAAAATATTTCTTACTGTCAGAAATAGATTAGCAATTACACAAAAGTGTATACGAGCTTTAAAACTTCATTCTAAAATCCCACACCAGATTTATGTTTATAATAATAATACCAATCATTTATTAGATCAACATTTTGCATATTTTTATAAATTGTTTGAGAACAATGTTATAAGTCAAGTTACATTTACAAAAAATGAAGCAACATTTAACGCTTTTTCAAAAGCATCTACATGCAATTTTTGGGGAAATCAACATGAAATGGATCCTAAAAAAAGTACATATGATTATTTAGTTATGCTAGATAATGATATAATTGTAACCCCAGAATGGGACGTTAAATTAAAACTTGCATGGAAACATGTTAATAAAAATAATCTGACTAATATAAAAGTTATTGGGCAGAGACCTGGTGGTATTAAGGGAATAACTCAAAAAATTAAAATAACTAAAGAGATAGTTGGGAAGGTTGGAAAGCTTGGTGGCTCAGGATTATGGTCAGTTAGACCTAATTTTTTTACAGATGTTGGTTTTCTCAATTTAAAACAATTGGTTGGACATGATAAACGACATGACCAGCTTTATTGGAGCCTGATGGAAAGAGCTACTAGCGGACAGCCATATATAATGGGTTTAAATCAAAAACTTGGAATTCATTGTGGCAAAGAAGCTGGTTCTGTATGTAATAAACTTACAAGAAATAGAAATAATAAAAATAAAGAGGAAACAATTAAATTTGCAGATGCTGAAAAGAAAATAGCAAGTATGGATTTTGATGATTTTTTTAATCAGATTTGCAATAACAGAAACTTAACAAATGACTGGTAATGAAAGTGCAATATTATTAGGACCATTTATTGGAGAATTTTATTGGGAGTGCGGACGTTTTGCACCGTTGTTACCTCATTTAAAATACAAAGTAATGAAAAATCAAAATATAAAGTACATAGTTTATACAAGAGAAGATAGATTTGATCTTTATGGTAAACATGCTGATATTCTTGTACCTTTAAAGATAGAAGGCGATTATAAGAATCTACAACCAAACTGTTTTAGATTAAATGGCTTTACTGGAAAAGAATATCAGAACTTAATAAAGGTATTTAAAAAACAATATTCTAAACGTTTTAAAATTATAAAGCATTTATATCCAGCAATTGATAAGAGGCAATTTGCTAATAAAAATCAATTCAGAAAAGATCAGTTGTTATTTAGGTATTCTCCAAGAAACGAAAATCATATATTAATTGATGAAATGTTGGGTAGTGATACCAAACCAATTGTATTACTAGCACCAAGATTTAGAAAAGGGTTTAGACGAAATTGGGGCAAATGGGAAGAATTTTATGATTTAATATATAATGATAACAATATAATTAATAAATTTACATTTGTGATATGTGGCAACAATGGAGAATATATCCCTGATAGTAAAAATAGATTTCATGATATAGGAAAAATAAAAACAGGAAAGAATTCTTCTAGAGCTGGTTTATTACTTTCACTTATGAGCAGAGCATGTTTAGTGTGTGGAAGTCAATCAGCAATACCAAATATTGCACTCTTATACAAAGTAGAAGTATTAGAATTTGGGTGTCAGAAATCTTTACATACAGTAACATATAATATTCATAAATCGCCAATAACATTTATTTCTGATGGAAAATATAATATAAATAGCAGTGATTTATTTAATAAAATGAAAGCGCTTTTAAAAAAGCATGAAGGAGAAAGTAATGAAAAACGCATGGCTTGAGTCAAACATAGGAAATATTACTAAAATGAAGAAAACTCTAACGGAAATGGAATACCTTCCAATTCTTCAAGATTTTCCAGTAAGGTGGATTCAACACTTTATGAATGGAATGGAAACTGAAATTACTAAACTACAAAAAGAAGTTAATGAATTAAGAGAAGAGAATAAGAAACTGAAAACAACGGATACGGTGGATGATATTAACCCCTAAAGATATAATTTTAGCTGGACCATTTATTGGTGAATTATATTGGGAATTTTTTAGATTTGCACCATATATAATTCACCTAAAAAAAGCAAATCCAGACACCACGCTTGTTGTATATACTCGACAATCTAGATTTGATTTATATGGAAATTACGCTAACATTCTTGTACCATTAAGGTTACCAAAAGATTCAGGAAATAAAAAAGAAATCTATTTTACTATGGAAGATTTTAATGTAAAATATTATAATCTTTTATCAACTGCTCTTCTAGCAAAATATATAAAAAAATCTCAAGGCGGAAAAGTAATACAGATATTTCCAGAAATTTCTAAACATCATTATAAAGTGAAATGGCAATTTCCAAGAAATAAAATGAACTATGATTTTAGACCGAGAAAAAGAAATTCTATAATTGTTAATGAGTATATCAATAAAAATAATCTTGTGTTGATAAATTTTGATATAAGCAAAAATCACAAGCTAATTTTAGAAATACAAAATTCTGGTTATTACCCTATAGTATATGATAATTTTTATGAACATCTTTCTACCATTTCTTTAAATGGCTTTACACCAGTAGGAAGTTTAATTGAATTAATAAGACGATGCAAGTTTATATATTCTTCATTTGATAGTTATGTTTCTTATTTATCATTGTTACTTAAAACCCCTGTTATTACATTTGATACTAAATTTGATAACGATTATATTAAACTTGCAAACCCATTTAAAACTAAAATAATATCATGTAATACAATTTCAGAAGGAATTAAATTATTGTGAGAATACTATTTGATTTAAGAGGTGTTGGTTTAGGAAATAATGGTGGAAGTTTTACGTTAGTCAAATCAGCAAATACATTACAAGAATTAGGGCATGAAGTTTATATGATTGATAGTGGGAAAAATCAACACACCTGGAACAAACTAGAAACACCTCATATTATTGCTAGAAATATAAATAAAGTTCCTGACGCTGATGCAATTATTGCTACAGGTTATAAATCAGTACAACCAACTAGTAAAGCTCCAAAAAGATGCGGTAAGAAATTTCACTGGATACGTGGATGGGAGTTATGGCAAGGTAGTGAAAAATGGATTGTTGATAACGTATTGCAAGCACCAACAAATAAAATAGTAAATAGTATTTGTTTACAAAAGAAACTTAAATCATTCGGGGTTAAATCTTCTATCATAAGACCTGGACATGATTTTAATAACTTTTATCCAACAGAAGAGCGAGATATATATACACTAATTTTGGGAGGGTTGTATCATACTAAACATAATACAAAACGAAGTGATTGGGCTATACGAGTTGCAGAACTATTAAAAAAAGAGTATCCAATAAAATTATATATGTTTGGAACTAACAAAAATCCAAATAATCCAATTATAGATAAATATCTTTGCCAACCGGATATAGATGAAAAAAATTGTTTTTTTAATGAAATAACTATCTTTATGTCTCCTTCATATTTAGAAGGATTACATATAGTTCCACAAGAAGTAATGCTTACCAAATGTCCAGTTGTTACAACGGATGCTGAAATGAGTGGAACTCAAGACTATATTAAACATGCAAAAAATGGATATGTCGCACATAATAACTTTAAATCGTTTTTATCTTATGTAGAATATTTGTGCAAAGTTCCAGAATTACGAAAAAGAATGGGGGAAAAATCTAGACAAACAATATTAAATATGGGCGATAGAAAAGACAATATGAAGAAAATGGCTAGATTATTAGAAAAATGAAATTTTATAAACGAAAAGACATATTAGAAAAAATGGAATCAGTAGTAGCATTTAAAACCCCATTTAGTTTAATTCGGTTTGGTGATGGGGGACTTAAATTTCTTCACGCCATATTCAACCAAGAAGAAAGACAATTACAAATCATAAATAGAAAGGAAGGTCTTCCACAAAACATGTCAGTGGAAGTGTTGGAAATGTGGGGATATTATGCAAGACGAGCAGATATTATAGATACTCCGGAAGTATATTATGATGGTTCATTTTGGCCCAGAATAAAAAATCCTGGAAAATCTATTACTAAAAAAACAGATAAGAAAATGAGAGATTGGAGAGAGTTATATTGTAATGCTGAATTTGATAATGAAAACTATTGCAATCCAGAAATTAATTGTTTATTAGCACTGGATATTCCAACACAAAGAAATATCTTTAATTTTATGAATGGAAAAAAGATTTGTATAATAACTGCTAAACCAGAAATAAAACATGTTTTATATAACTACAATATTGATATAGTTGAAATAGTTAGTCAGTATGAAAATCATTACTATAAATCATTTAAAAAAGTAACAAGAATTATAAAACACACAGCAACAAAATATGATTTTTGGTTTGTGGCTGCTGGTGAACTTGGAAGACTTTATAGTGGGATGATTAAAGAGAATGGTGGACGTTCATTAGATGTTGGTTTTTTAATTGATTATTGGACTGATGAATATCTCCACCCCAGATTTTATAAGTTTATTCGTCAAAGTTTAACAAATAAATTAGAGTTTAGATTAACAGAGGAAGGAAAGAAATATATAGATGGCATCTAATTTAAAATTTATAATACCTGTTGAGTCAATCAATCAAAATAAGGGTGGCGTAATTCTCTACGATCCTAAAGAAAATAAAATTCTTAAACAATATGTTCATGAGAAAAAATGGAAACGATGCGGATGGAGAGGCGGAAAACTATTTGGTGATTATTTAATAGCAACTGATTGGTCTTATCTACATTATTTTAATGTTAAAAAATGGGAATATGAAAAACAATTTGAACATAATACATTTAATGATTTACATTATGTTGAAGTTTATAAAAAGTTTCTCTATGTAGTTAATACAGGAATAGATGCTATTGAAATATTTAAAAATCCGTTAGAACCTGTATTTCATAAAAGATTTTTTGTTTTTGAAACTAATAAGTTATTTGAGAACAGAGATATAGACATAAATAAAAATTACAACCAAATGATGAAAGTAAAGCCACATTCCTGTCATCCAAACTGTATTTCGTTTGATAATAAGAGAATAATAGTTACATGTTTTGATAAGAAGCAAAGATTAAATTCAGGCGAAGTTATTGAGTTAGGAAGTGGTAAAAGATTGTTAGA
>Ga0307446_1000066_pt1 | contig 28333 bp, 26 predicted proteins | sample SalMarSW160320MG_FD_202141 | JGI IMG/M metagenome (GOLD analysis project Ga0307446, IMG submission 202141) | Salt marsh sediment microbial communities from the Plum Island Ecosystem LTER, Massachusetts, United States - SW1603-20 | ecosystem: Environmental > Aquatic > Marine > Intertidal zone >... | reverse complement strand
GCTCCGCCGCCTTGTTCCCTTCTTTTTGGGCCGTTTCAATCATGGCTGGGTACATTTCTTTGAATTCATGTGTCTCACCGGCGATCGCCTCTTTGAGATTATCCGCGGTCTTGTTGACTCCGCCAAGAGTCCTCAAGTGGGCATGGGCATGGACTGTTTCGGCCTCAGCGGCCGCCCGGAAAAGCTTGGCGACCTGCTTGTAGCCGTCCTGTTCCGCCCTCTTTGCAAATGCCAGGTATTTCCTGTTGGCCTGGGATTCCCCGGCAAATGCCGCCATCAAGTTCTTTTCTGTTTCACTCATGATTCGCTCCTTTCCTTCTTGAAGTTTGACAGGTTCTTGTGTTCGCGAGGACTTTTACATCATGTCATCTTCATAAACATTACAGATGCAGCAGAGAAACGTGGCCGGTTCCGTATCGCTCAGATTTTTCATACCGTGAGGCTCCATGCTCGGTACATAGATGGATTCGCCCGGGCCGCACGTCCATTTCTTCACCACCTGGTCCGTTTCAGGATCAAAACGCCAGCATTCGAACTGACCGGTAAGGATATACATGGTCTGGTGGTAAAAGTGGTTATGGACGGGAATTTCTCCCCCGGGCTCGGCCGTGAAATGCCTGAGGCCATACTCCGGCTGCCCGGAATCATCTTCTCCGCACTTCGAAAGCCAGCGGACACTGATTCCCTTTACATCATACATTTTCCCCTTGTAGGGAAATTTTTTAACCTTGATTTCATCAACATCATTCCATTTCAAGACATCCATTGTCTTCTCCTTTCCTTACGTTCAGATTCCTCGAGAGTGTCTATTGATGACTCCCTGAGAAATTATCATGAATCCATATTTCCTCGGAGGGAGTCCCTTTCGGCTGGTTACTGATACTATTTAATCACTATTTCTAAAAAAGCAAAAGAAGTTCTTCAAAAAAGGCCCATCGTCGGAGCCGCTTAGTAGGTGGCAATTGATCCGTAACAACATTGATGAGTTCGTTAGAAGTCATCAACGCGCCCATGGAGGGGCGCGCAAATCAATGGGATGCAAAGCAACCCGTTGATTTGTAAGGAATCCGAAAATCGCATTTTTCGGATTCCGTTAGTAAAAAGTCCATGGATGGCCTTTTTACGATTCCATCAACATTGATTCCCAAAAAATAATAGTTACATTAAATTTTCGGAAATACTATAAGTCAATTAATTAAGGGAAACAGAGATGGGTAATTCGCTACCATTAAATGATATATGAGTGCCCATTTTGATGAATATTCCTAGAGGCATTTTCCTCGATAAATGCTTATATGTATATGATATTGTTATAAATATGTGGATAATTTGCTGTGGCATGATTCTCGCTTATATAAAAGCTGTAAAGAACCCAAAGAAAAGGAAGAGAGAAATCCTGCTACGGGTGGTTTTCAAAAGGATAATTAAATATGAAGGGAATAGCTTATACGCGCACTGATTTACTGCATCTGACACGTTGGGTAACCCTGTTTTTCCTGATTTTATTGGTAGCGGCACCATATCTGCGGCATCAGGAGCGGAACGCTCAAACAATGGTCTTTGGGAATGGGGTAGCCCTGGCAGATGAAAGTCGGGCCGAGGGCGATCCGGGGGCACAGTTGCCTGTCCGAGGAGCTGATCGGCATGGGGATTTTGGGCGTGCCTCCATTGAAGCAAGCATCGAATGGCAATTGGGGAAGACACTCGTCAGTGGTGTTTCGGATCCTCTGGTTCCCATAGAAGATGGAAGGGGCTTGGTGTTTCAAGGGCTTGCCCTCAAGCCCACGGAGCTTCATGTTGCTTCTCCTTCCTCGGGGGAGCAACCGGCTGGGGAATCAAAAAGCATCGGAAAATCCACTGAAAAAGAGAAGCCGGCGCACCCCTACGATGGCATTATTCGAAAGGCCGCGGAACGTTATGAGGTTGATCCGGCCCTGGTAAAGGCCATTATCATGGCGGAATCAAGCTACAATCCAAGAGCTGTCTCCAGAAAAGGCGCGCGGGGACTCATGCAGCTTATGCCCAGGACCGCGCGTGCCCTGGGTGTGGAAGACAGTTTTGATCCCGAAGACAATATAGATGCAGGAGTCAGATATTTCAAACAACTCCTGGAGCAATTCGACGGTGACTTGAAGCTGGCCATTGCGGCGTACAATGCCGGAAGCAGAAAGGTGCGAATGTATAAGGGCGTCCCGCCCTTTAAGTACACGCGATACTATGTCGCCAAGGTCATCGAGTACCACCAGCGCTACCAGCAATAATGTGGCATAAAAATCCGGGCCCGCTGGTCATGGTTTTTCCCCTTGGGGAGCCCCTCCCTTTGTTTGACATCCTTCCCGTTTTCCCTTAATATCTCATCAGTATGATTTCCCAGCCATGAAGAGGGGGATAACATGGACCGGACGCTGACGTCTGTTGAAGTACTGGGATTGGCCATCCGCTCGGAAGAGGATGCTGCCAAATTTTATGGGCACATTTCCCGGATGATCGAGAATAACTTGGTGCGCGTCAAATATGAACAGCTTGCAAGAGAGGAGACAGGCCACCGGAAGATGCTTGTTACTCTCTACAAGGAGATGACGGGGACCGAAGAAAGCCCGGAAAGAGTTCCAGGAGAACCGGAAACTGCTGAGGGCGATGCCATACCCGATGATATTGCTGATTCCCTTGAAGGACTTCTCAGGCTTGCCGTCAAGCGGGAAAAGAATGCCCACGAATTTTATCGCGAGGCAGCAGCAAAGGCAAAGGACCTGTCCGGCAGACGCATTCTCGAGTATCTCGCTGACGTGGAGAAGGGACACCAGGCAATGCTTGAAAAGGAAGTTGAGGCGTATCACCGCGACAAGGAATGGTATAGAGGTCAACAGTACCCGGCAATGACCCATGTAGGTGCTTAGCCCACATTTCTCACAGGTCTTCGTCTTCACCTGCAAGAGATCATTTTCAAGAGGGCACCTGAAAGGTGAGCAATGCTGAGGGCAGGATTCTTCCAGTTCGAACCGAAATTTGGTGCGGTTGAAGAGAACCTTGAAAGGGTGCTGTCAGGGCTCCATCAGGTCGAAGCGGACCTGCTTGTTCTGCCTGAACTGGCCTTCACCGGCTATCTCTTTGAGGATCGTGCGGAACTCCTTTCCCTGGCTGAAGATCCCGTAAGCTCACCGACGGTGGAGAAGCTGAAGCTCCTCTGTCAGGGACGGAACCTGTTCCTGGTCACAGGCTTCGCAGAACGGCGCGGGGACAAGGTTTTCAACAGCGCTTTGCTCATCGGTCCCAATGGACTCGTTCATACCTATCGAAAGCTGCACCTCTTCAACACGGAGAAGGAATACTTTGATCCCGGGGACATGCCCCTTGAGCCGGTGGAGGTCCGTGGGGTGAGGATCGGGATGATGGTCTGTTTTGACTGGGCCTTTCCGGAGACGGCACGAGTCCTTGCCCTGAAAGGGGCGGATATCTTGTGTCACCCCTCGAACCTCGTCCTGCCGCTCTGCCAGCAGGCCATGGTGACGAGATGCCTCGAGAATGGGGTGTTTGCCGTAACTGCCAACCGGATCGGTTCAGACAGCCGGCCTCGGGGAAGCCTCCTGTTCACCGGGCAGAGTCAGGTAGTTACGCCGAAAGGGGAGATACTGCATCGCGCAACACAGGATCAGGAAGAACTGTACGTCAAAGAAATCGAGATAAAGCTCGCAAGAAGCAAGGAAATGACGGAGAAAAACAACCTTTTTGAAGATCGGCGCCCTGCGTTTTATGCTCCACTGACGGAGAAAAAAAGAAATCTGTGATGCGGGCAAGGAAGGAGAAAAAATGAAATCCGGGAGGGAGGAATGGAAAAGGATTTTCACTATTACGTGACCTATGCCCTTGCCAACAAGGCGGAATTCAGTAAGGAAGACTCTCACGTTATTGCCTACGCCGCTCAATACGTGGACGACAATAACGAAAGCCAGTATCCCAGGGAAGACGGTCCGCCGCAGTTTCCCTTCGCCATAAAGACCAACGACGGGTTTTTCAGGCCGATCATGACCCAATCCATGTCGGTGAAGTCCCTGGTCTATGAAATACAGAAGTTCGTGTATGTGCCGTTTCACTTTATTCCCGGGGATAACACCCAGCCCATCAACGGTCATTTCAACAAGTACAGCACGACCCCTGATTCGCGCAATGCCCGCATCCTCCTGAGGGCTGCTCTGGATACGGGGAATCTTTACAGGATCGGTATTGCGCTCCATACCTACGCAGATACCTGGTCACACCAGAATTTCACCGGGTATGAAGAAGACTGGAACAGCGTGTTTACCTGGCGGAATCCGTTCCGTGCCCTGGCACCGAATATCGGGCACGCGGACGTGGGACACCTGCCGGACGAGATATCCTGCACCTGGAATGACTACCGCTTTGACAAACCCTATCGGAAGAGGAAAAACAAAGAAATCGCCCTTGAGGCGTGCAAGCGCATTTTCCAGGAACTGAGAAGGGCACAAAATGGAGCGACCTACTGGACGTACGTCGAAAAGGATTTTAGAAAGATCGTCAATGCGGAAGACTATGACGAAAGAATCACCCTGGTGCGAGACTACCTGAACGAGCCTGATCTCTACTACAAAAAGGACCTGTGGATCGAAGCAGCTGTTCAGGACCGGGAAGAGGAGAATCTGGTGGCCGCCCCGGGGCTCAAGAACACCCACTGGTACCGGTTCCAGGTGGCGGCCCGGTCGCAGCTCGCCCTGGTTATGGATATGTTGAAAGATTACTAAGGTGCGGGGGCAAAGATGAAATTGCCGAAAGTAGGAGAGACAGTTACCACGGAGCAGGCCCAGCAACTGTGCAGCCATTTCGAACTGGAATACCTGGTGGAACGAATTCAATCCCACCCGGAAAAGTACCGGGATTGGACGTTTGACGGATGCTCCGGCCTGCCTGATGAAGTAATGGGCTTTTTCACGGGGTGCAACTGGGAAGACATCACCTACAGGTGCTGCCTGCCACATGATCTCTGTTATGGGTACGGGGAACCGGGAAATGGTGAAGAGCGAAAGCGAGTGGACCGGGAGTTCTATGAAAACCTTGTGAATAAGGCCGGGATGAAGAAATGGTGCGCTTCGGCCTTTCTGGCGGCGGTCCGGATTGGGGGTGCGGAGGTATTCGGTCTTCCCTTTTCCTGGGCCTTCGCACACAAGAAGCAGGGCCGGTAGAAGAGACGGTTGGAAGAAAGGAATGAAAACGATGGAATTGTTTTTCGGGTACTACAAATCACTCATCGGGTTGATCGAGATCAGCGGAACTGCAGATGCCGTCTGCTCACTAAACTTTGTGGATGCGTCTCGCGAAGGATGTCATTCCAATGAGGTGGTTGACCAGGCCGTGAAGGAGATTGAGGAATATTTCAGCGGGGAGCGGCAGGAGTTCAAGGTGCCTCTGGATCTGCAGGGGACCGCATTCCAGAGAGCAGTGTGGCGAGAGCTGCTGCAAATTCCCTATGGCAGTACCGCATCTTACGGGGATATTGCCAGGACCATCGGCAATCCGAAGGCCGTGCGTGCGGTGGGCGGGGCAAACCACCGGAATCCCATTTCCCTCATTGTCCCGTGTCACCGGGTGATCGGGAGTGACGGCAGCATGACAGGCTACGGCAGCGGGATTTGGCGAAAGGAATGGCTCCTGAAACACGAGAGTAACACACTTAAGTAGCCAACAAATTATTATAAAGAAAAAACATTACCTCACGCCTGTCGCGGCGAAGCGTAGATCCCGCTATCGGGGCTCACGTTGTTCGCTCGAGAGACAGAGATATCAGAGAAAAATAATGGTTCATCCGAAAAGCGTACTTTGAGAAAATTTGGGTGTCACAGGCTATGCTCCTTTTTCTTCGATTCCGAGCCTCCCAGGCTGGTATTTTCAGTGACTTATTCATGGGGGAGTCTTGCCCCCTCCGCATTCCAGTCCTCAGGAAAAAGCGTCCTGAGGGCCTGGCTGCGGTTTCCCCCATAGATAAGTCACGAAAGTACGAAGCCCTCCCGACAGTCACGAAGAAAAAGGAGCATAGCCTGTTTGGACTTTTTGGGAATCCTTGATTTCAAAAGTACGCAAGATCCGGATGAACCAAAATAATTTTTGTTTTTGTTCTAAAAACTCTGTGATCTCTGCGGGCTCTGTGTGAGATATCGTATTCAATTAGTTGCTTCATGACTGGAATCTATCTCTAGGCGACTTCGTTGGCAGCTGAAAGGGAGAAGGACATATGGCAGCACACGTTGGAGTCGTTGCGTGCAGCGCGGAAGGCGCTGCGCTCTGTTACCGGACCCTCTGCGCTGAGGCCCCTTCATTGATGGGAGAGCACATGCACCCGGAGGTATCCATGCATACCCATCCCCTGGCGGAATACATGGTGCATATCCGTTCGGGAAACTGGGAAGGTGTTGCAGGACTCATGCTCTCCTCAGTCCGCAAGCTGGCCCGGATTGGAGCGGGCTTCGCCATTTGCCCCGATAATACTATCCACCAGGCATTTGATCTGGTGCAGAGGGAATCTACCCTTCCCTGGATCCACATTGCCGATGCCGTGGGAGAAGAGGCACAGGCACGCGGGTTCCGGAAGCTCGGTATCACGGGCACAAAATACCTCATGACCGGCCCGGTCTATCCCGAACGTCTTGGGAAATATGGCATTTCATGCGAGATCCCGGATGAGCTTGACCGGGAAAAGATCGATACCATCATCTTCAGGGAACTGGTCAACGGCATCTTTCCGGAACCGTCTCGGCTCTATTTCAATGAGGTTATCGGAAGACTGAAGGGCCGGGGATGTGACGCGGTGGTCCTGGGATGCACCGAGATACCGCTGATCGTAGACCCGGAGGACTGCCCCCTGCCGACCCTTGATTCCACCCGGTTGCTTGCACGGGCCGCCTTGCGAAAAGCGATAGAAGAGTGAGTGTTGGGGCTCTTTCTCAGCCGCGGAGGTAGTGGCGGATGGCGTCCTCCACGTCGGGAGCCAGGGGGATGCCCCGCTCCCGGAGGCGGCTTTTATATTTCTCGAATGAAGACACGTGGCGCACCGATGAAACAAGGATCTCAAGGTATCCTTTGAGATCCTTTTCCACTTCTTTTCTGAACCGCTCTTTTCCGAGAAGGAGGTTTTCCACCCCCTTGATGAGCCGCAGGTTCACGGGGCGGCATACGATCCGGTAAAAAATGAACCGCTGGAGCTGTCCATCCTGCCCGACTTCCTGTTGTATGGCCCTCCGCACCCGGTCCAGGTCCAGACTGTCACACACTTCAATGCTCAATTCACGCTCTTCGAGTGCCTTGAAGACTGCCGCCAGGGGCCGGGGGATCTTGCAGGTGTCCAGGTCATCGAGCATGCAGTCCTTCTCCCGGAGGTAGACCACGAGGTCCATATCTGAGCCTTTCTCGGCCATGCCGTAGCTCACGGAGCCCAGGAGATCAAAGGCAACTTCCATTCCCTGTTTCGCAATATCCCGGTATACCTCACGGAGTTGGTGGACGAGTTCCATGGTTTCGGCGGTCTCGTGTTGCAGAAAAAATGACCTGATCTGCTGGAGCTGACGAATGGGCCTGATGTGGGAGACCCTCGGGACAGATCCTCCCATGCGTCCATACCGTCTTTCGTCGAGGATGATGGTGTCGAGGCCATCTTCTGTGGCCCGGTAATCGATAATATCTCGAACCTCTCCTTTTTCAACCCGGCGAAGGGTTCCCACCTCGAGGCCGTGTTCGTCAATAATCATCTCAAGAAAATACCCGCCGGGGCGGGCTCTGGGAATGGACTCAGCCCTTCCGAAATTGGATGGGTTGAAAAAACAGGTGTTATCCTTGCATTGCCCGCCCCAATTTTCGTGATAGTGCCCGGAGAGAACCACTTGCACGGGAAATTCATCCACATAGGTGCGGATCCCCTGACTGCCGGCGTGACCCAGGCGGGGGACAAGATCGAAAAAGCCATAGGGGGGTTCATGCAGGACCAGGATATCAGGGCGGGTTTCCCTGAAAAAAGCAAGGGGCTCGGATTGAAGCCCTTCGGTTGTCATGTTTTCCCGGAAAGGAACCTGGAGATGGTCCGGCATGCCGGGGGTATTGACCCGTGCCCCTCCATACCCGGCCAGTCGCAGGCATTCACTCGTGATCACTTCCAGGTGGAGGTCCCTCTTCCCGAGACTCGTGTGCTTGAGATCCATGTCGTAGTTCCCCGGAAGCACGTAGATAGCACGGTCAGGAAACTGCCGCAAAACCTGTTCAAGACGATCATACGACCTCCGGAGAAACACCTCAGCCTTGCCGGCCACCTGGAGGTATTCTTCGGCATGACTGCGCAGGGTGCGATCATGCGTGGTTTTTTGGAGATGGTGCGCAACATCATAGAGAGATGCTTCTTTTCCCACACTGTTGCGGTACTTTCGGAGGGTTTGTTGGAGTTCCATGAAACGCCAGGCTGTTGCATACCGGTAGAAGGCCCTGGATACCAAGTCACCTGCAAGGATGGTGATATCGGCTTCTGTCCGGGCCAGGAGGTCGGCCACACCACGGAACCCATGGTGAATGTCGGTGGCGAAAATGAGGCGCATAGCTATTTCCCTTAAGCACAGTACAAAAGGAATTCCTGGCAGGAAAAGAAGGTTTTGTCAAGCATGTGTAATTGTTTTAGCAATAAAGGAATCAATTTACCCACGCGGCTGGTGTTATTTTATATGCCCTGGTTGTGTAGGGGTATGGTAGTGTGTAACATCTTGAGATTAAAACAGTTTTCTGGGTCGCGAAAGAGCGGCATCCCGGCATGGTATTTGCTCTGAAAGTATCCTAAATGAAACTCGATTCGACAGATTTCAATGTGAAAAGCAAATATCAGGAGAGGGAACCATGAAAAAAAATATGCTGTGTGCTGTTTTTTTGCTCCTCTGTCTTCATGGGATTCCGGGTATGTCCCACGCAGGGGATCTGCCCGATATTTTCGGGCTGGAAGTGGGGAACACCTGGATCTATCAAAGCGTAGGGGATGAAGGCCCCTATAGCGCGCTTGACAGGGTTGTAACCACCAAACCTTACATGTCCACCACACTCTATATCATGGAAAGAAGTGAGAACGGTATGCGGACTGAGACCCAGTGGCTTGAAAGAAAACCGGGAGAAGTAAAATTGTGGGGAGGAACGACTGATTTTTATGGGGCAACATACACAATGCAGTTCTCCAAAGGGCTTGTGCAGGCCTGGTATCCTATGCATGTGGGTGAATCAAAGTCTACTGCAACGACCTTGACAATCAAGGAACTGACCGATCATGTTTTCAAGGCAAGCATGAGCGTCGACGTGATAAGAAAGAAGGAAGTGGTTCTCTCTTCCGGCACGGTGACCGGCTATAAAATCCGCTATCAGATGCGGGTATGGGGACACGGTACGGATGAAATCGCAACCTTTGTGCAATGGTGGGCCCCTTACCTGGGTTTCGTGAAATATGAGGATCGGGGGTCCCTTGCCAAACTAGTGTCTTTTTCCATAGGCGGGGGCAGCGTCACGCAGGATGAGGAAAGTGATATTCTCATTGACGCAATGACGAATCCAAGAGCAACCAGTTATAGGAAAACCCGTCGCGGCCCAAACCTTCACTCAATTTCATTGGCGTCCCAACAAGATCAATAACGAGTAACTACTCACGTGAATGGACTGAAGACCTCGCGGATCGCGTTCCTCGACCCCTTCAGCCTTCAGCCTAAATGGCTTCAGCCTGACTACGTGAGTAGTCACTAATAACGAAAAGTATTTTCTGACCTGTTTTTCTCCCTTTCTCGCCTATTCCATTTCAGAAAAAGGTTGAAAAAACCCCGGCTACATGCCAAACAGGGGAAACCCGCGTGGATTTCAATCCCCGGGGGAAAGGTGGGTCCCGCCATGACGCAATTGAAAGAGGAACTGTTGAAGGAGCATTTTCGGGTGGCCGGCTTCGATTCTGCACGGATTGGAAAGGATGATCCCAACTACAAGCTGGTTTTGAATCTTGCGAGGCTCATCGCATCGGAACGCCTGGATGTGGTGACAGGCGGCGGTTCCGGCTTAATGGATGCGGCAAGCAACGGTTATTTCAAGGGGAAAAAGAACGATTCCCAACATTTCATCGGGTTGAACCAAGGAAGCATATCATTCCTTCCTTGAAGCGGGACAGAATTTCTGCCACAACTACCATCTGTGTGAACTCAAAGATTGATCAAATTGGAGGAAATAGTGGAGAGGGCATTTCGACCGGGTGAGATCAACGGGATGAAACTGGACAACCGCTTTGTCCGGTCAGCCACGTGGGAAGGTATGGCAACAGAAAAGGGCGCCAGCACGAAAAAACTGATCGATCTTCTTGTTTCCCTGGCCGAAGGAGGTGTGGGTCTGATCATTTCCGGCCATGCCTATGTGAGCAAGGAGGGGCAGGCAGGTCGATGGCAACTGGGGATGTATGATGATGGATTGATCCCCGGTTTGCGGGAGATGACCGACGCGGTGCACGAGAAGGGTGGCAAGATTGTGGCTCAACTGGCTCATGCCGGATATTTTGCTCCACGGAAACTCACCGGACAGCTTCCGCTTACCCCATCTCTCGTGAAGGGCTCCGGCAAGTCACCAAGAAAGGAAATGACGGTCAAGGACATAGGCCACTTGGTTGGGGCTTTTTCACGTGCCGCTGGAAGGGCAAAAGAAGTTGGGTTTGACGGTGTGCAGATCCATTCCGCCCACGGGTATCTCCTGAGCCAGTTTCTGTCTCCCGCTTTTAACCAGCGCCAGGATGCCTATGGGGGCTCGATCCAAAACAGGGCCAGGATACACCTGGAAGTGTTAAGGGGCATCCGGGATGCGGTTGGTCCGGATTATCCGGTTCTGATAAAAATGAATTCAGAAGACTTTGTGGAAAATGGACTTACCCTGGAAGATGCTGTTACGGTTGGTGTCATGCTCCAACAAGGTGGTATCGATGCCATAGAGCTGAGCGGAGGGATGTTGATTTCCACTCCAAATATAGGTCCTTCACGGGCGGGCATAAAATCCGAGGAAAAGGAGGCCTATTTCCGGGAAGCTGCTGTTGCTTTCAAAAAGAAGGTCACTGTTCCATTGATCCTGGTAGGAGGGAACCGTTCTCTTGAAGTGGCGGAACGTCTCCTAACAGAGGGCATTGCCCGTTACATCTCCATGAGCCGGCCGTTCATAAGGGAGCCGAACCTGGTAAGACGCTGGATGGGTGGAGATCGCCGGAAGGCAACCTGTCTTTCTGACAACCGGTGTTTCGCTCCGGCCATGGCCGGAGAAGGTATCTACTGCGTGACCGAAAAAGAACGGCTTCAGAAGTGAGAATGGTGTTATGCCCTTTTTTGGCGCGCACATGTCCATTGCCGGCGGCCTTTATAAGGCCTTTGAGCGGGCTCACCGGGTTCATGCTGAGGCCCTTCAAATCTTCACCAGGAATCAGCGGCAGTGGGCATTTCCACCGTTGAGCGATGAAGAAGTTGCTGCATTCATGCCCGCCCGGGAGGATTGGGGAAATAAGCCGCTGGGTGCCCACGCTTCCTACCTCATCAACCTGGCGAATCCCGAAAGCGAAGCGGCCGCGCGTTCCACGGAGGCCCTCTGTAATGAAATCACCCAGTGCGCAAGGCTCCGCGTCCCGATCCTGATCATTCATCCGGGCTCCCATGTGGGATCAGGCATGAAAGCGGGGCTTCGGGCCGTTTCGTTGAATCTTGATGCGGCCGTGGAAAAGGCCGGCTCCCCGGAAGTGAGCATCCTTCTTGAGACCACGGCGGGGCAAGGGACCGGTATCGGGAGCCGTTTTGAGGAGATTGCATCTCTTCTTGAACACTCCCGCTTTACGGACCGCCTCGGCGTGTGTTTTGACACCTGCCACGCCTTTGCTGCTGGCTACGACATTCGCACCCGGGAAACCTACGAGAAAACCTTCCATGAATTCAATTCCTTAATCGGCCTGAAACGGTTGAGATTTTTTCATCTGAACGATTCGAAAAGGGATTTGGATTCCCACATTGACCGGCATGAACATATCGGCAAGGGAAAGATAGGCCGTGCCGGTTTCACCCTCCTTGTCAATGATCCCCGTTTCAAAAACCACCCGATGGTCCTTGAAACCCCGAAGGGTGAAGATCTCCGGGAGGACAAGCAAAACCTGCACCTCCTCCGGAGCCTGGTTGGCAAGAACTGATAACCCTTTAATGAATACTCCGGGGTTTGCGTGTTAAAGAATAGTGGAAAGGAAATTATGGAAGAAAAATATGTCGATAAGATAGCTCGGGAGCTTGGCCTTGGCTCACACCAGGTCACGGCCACGGCGGAACTGATCGAGGGAGGCGGGACCGTTCCCTTTATAGCCCGCTACAGGAAGGAGGCTACGGGTTCTCTTGATGAAGTGGCCATAACCACGATCCGGGACCGGCTGGCACAATTGCAGGAATTGGACAGGCGCCGCGAAAGCATATTGAAGTCGCTCAAGGAGCGTGAGCTCCTGACAGACGAATTGAAAGAAAAAATCTTAAAAGCCGAAACCCTGACGACCGTTGAGGACATCTACCTGCCGTACAGGCCCAAACGGCGCACTCGGGCTGCTATTGCCCGTGAAAAAGGGCTTGAGCCCCTGGCCAGGATGCTTTTTGAACAGGGCGAAGGCCTGGACCCGCTGATGGAGGCGGCAGGCTTTGTGGATCAGGGAAAGGGGATTGATTCGGCAGAAGATGCACTTGCCGGAGCCCGGGATATCATCGCCGAATGGATAAATGAAAGCCAGATGACCCGGGAAAAAATGCGCGCCCTTTATGCTGAAAAGGGACTATTCCGGGCGAAGGCAATAACCGGGAGGGAAGAAGAGGGGGCGAAATTCAGGGACTACTTTGATTTGGAAGAGCCCGTGGCGACGGCGCCGTCCCATAGGATCCTGGCCATGCGGCGCGGGGCAAAGGAGGGTTTCCTGAACCTCAGGGTGAGCCCGCCTGAGGATAAGGCCTTGGATCTGTTGGAGGCACTATTTGTCAAAGGAGACAGTGCCGCGTCCCGGCAGGTGAAAGAGGCTGTTCATGACAGCTACCACAGGCTTCTCTCCTATGCTATGGAAACGGAAATCCGCCTGGAAACCAAAGGACGGGCAGATGCTGAGGCCATAAAAGTCTTTGCCGCCAATCTCCGTGAACTTCTCCTGGCCCCTCCGATGGGGCAGAAAAACGTTTTGGCGATTGATCCGGGAATCCGTACCGGTTGCAAGGTGGCATGCCTGGATCGGCAGGGAAAATTGCTTCACACCGAGACCGTCTACCTGTTTAAATCAGAAAAGGAGAGGTCTCAGGCTGCCGAGATCCTGTCCAGGTTGTACAACCAGTACAGGATTGAGGCCATAGCGGTGGGAAACGGCACGGGCGGGCGGGAGACCGAATCCCTTACCCGGAATCTTCATCTTTCTGAAAATGTCCGGGTGGTGATGGTCAATGAAAGCGGCGCGTCGGTTTACTCCGCCTCAGAGGCTGCCAGGGAGGAATTTCCTGATCTGGATTTGACATTCCGGGGGGCGGTTTCTATTGGCCGGCGGCTCATGGATCCTCTGGCAGAACTGGTAAAGATCGATCCCAAATCTATTGGTGTAGGACAATACCAGCATGATGTGAACCAGGTGGCTCTCAAGAGAAGCCTGGATGATGTGGTTATGAGCTGTGTCAATGCGGTAGGGGTGGAGGTCAATACAGCCAGTGAGCAGCTCCTGACCTATGTTTCGGGCATCGGACCGCAATTGGCCAGGAATATTATCGGGTACAGGAATGAGCATGGTCCCCTGTCATTCAGGGAGGAGCTGAAAAAGGTAAAAGGAATGGGTGTCAAGGCCTTTGAGCAGGCGGCGGGCTTTCTCCGCATCAGGGGAGGTGAAAACCCACTTGATGCGAGCGCGGTCCATCCCGAGTCGTACTCCATTGTAGAGGCCATGGCCGGAGATTTGTCTTGTTCGGTAAAGGATTTGATCGAGGATGAACCCCTTTGTCAAAAGATCGATCTCTCCGCGTATGTAACGGAAAAAGTGGGGATGCCCACTTTGAGGGACATCATGGAGGAACTCGCAAAACCCGGTCGTGACCCTCGGAAACAGTTCGAAATATTCGGCTTTACTGAAGGGGTAGAGGAGATCGGGGACGTGCGGGCGGGCATGAGACTTCCCGGTGTGGTTACTAACGTGACGGCCTTCGGGGCATTCGTAGATATCGGGGTGCACCAGGACGGTCTGGTCCACATCAGCCAGTTGGCGGACCACTTCGTGAACGACCCCGGGCAGGTGGCCCGGGTCAACCAGCATGTCATGGTGACAGTCCTTGATGTGGACCTTGAAAGAAAGCGCATTTCGCTTTCCATGAAAGAGAAGCCGGATCAGCCGAAAAAGCAGGACAAAAAAAGGGCAAAACCGGATAAAGCGAAGAAGACGGCTCAAAAACCAAAAAAACCAGAACACACAGCATTTAACAATCCCTTCGCCGAGGCTTTAAAAAGGTAGCTTCGTTCTGGAAATGGTGGAGATGGGGATTCAGAAAAATCCAGGCAAGAGCGACTGATGAATAAGAATTCCCGGTTATTTTAGAAACGGGTAAACAAAATGTACAGAAGAGCAGCGCAAAAGCACCTTTTCAAGAGGCTCGACCAATCCGGATCATATGAAAACGGCAACCTCTTCCAAGCTTTTCTTTTGCAGCACCGGAACCTGGACATCATCGGCCGGATAGCCCGTCACGAGGATCATGAACGGCTTTTCGTTTGAGGGCCTGGAAAGCAACTTGTTCAAGAAGGCCATTTTGGCCGGTGTATAGGTTAAGGATGTCAGGCCGGCATGGTGGAGGGCCGTGATCAAAAAGCCGGTGGCAATGCCGACCGACTGTTGTACATAATAGTGTTTTTTCTTCCGACCATCCGCATCATAGCCGTGACGCTGGGCGAATATGGCAATCAAGTAGGGCGCGGTGAGCAAAAAAGGCTTGAACTGGTTCGTGCCCAGATGATCAAGCGCGTCAACCCAGTCCTTTGTGGCTTCGCTTGTATAGAATTCCCGTTCCACCGCCTCGGCAGCCTGGTGGATCTGTTTTTTTACCTCCGGGTCTGAGACAACCACAAGGGTCCACGGCTGGTTGTTGGCACCGCTGGGTGCCCTGGCCGCAGCGCGGATGCAGTCTTGAATGATCTCAAGGGGTACGGGTCTATTGGAAAAGTCGCGTACGCTCCTGCGCCGTTTCATTTCAGCGAAAAAATCTGCTGTCCGCTGCTTCATTTGTTCAACCGGATATTCCCGATACGCAGTATATGGTACAAAAATTCCTCCAGACATTTTACTCTCCTCTGTGCTGATAACGATCGGCATATTTTACTTTCCCGGGCAAAAATAGTACTATCAACCCTGAAAAGCAGAGTCAATACGAAGAAAGGGGCAGGTTCAATTTTGAATGATTCTAAAAAAAATGGTACAATTGGCTTGCTTTTTGTGAGATCGGTGTTATTATTAACAGAATCAACCAAGGCCCGCCCTTCATTGGTGGGCCGGTTTCGTTCTGCAGGAAAGATCCGATTTTCCAAGGGGAGTTCCGGGCACTCTGGAGCACCCCTTTTCTTCGGCGCTGGGTTGCCTTTATTTTTGATCCCCGCGGAAGCGGGTTAGGACTTACGAACTATGTCAAATTCAGTGAAAAACGATTCGTTGCGCAACATTGCCATTATCGCCCATGTTGACCACGGCAAGACTACCCTGGTGGATGCCATGTTTCGGCAAAGCGGTCTTTTCAGAGCCAACCAGGAGGTTGATGAGCGTCTCATGGACACCATGGACCTGGAACGTGAGCGCGGTATCACCATTGCCGCCAAGAACTGCTCCGTGGTGTGGCAGGGGGTGCGCATCAATATCATAGATACCCCCGGTCATGCTGATTTCGGCGGCGAAGTGGAACGGGCCCTGTCCATGGCTGATGGTGCAATCCTGTTGGTGGACGCCTCAGAGGGACCCTTGCCCCAAACGCGCTTTGTCCTCAAGAAGGCCTTGGAAGCGGATCTCAAAATTATCGTAGTAATCAACAAGATCGACCGCCAGGATGCCCGCTGCGAGCAGGTCCTGGATGAAATCTACGACCTGCTGATCGATCTGGGCGCGAGCGACGAACAGTTGGAGTTTCCCCTTTTGTATGCGATCGGCCGGGACGGTATCGCTCAAACAGGCCTGGATAATCCGGGAGAAAACCTGCATGTGCTGTTTGATACCATTCTGAAAGAAATACCCGGCCCTACCCATGACCCTGATGAGCCGTTCCAGATGCTGGTGTCCGACTTGGGATATTCCGATTACCTGGGGCGATTGGCCGTGGGAAAGATCAGCAACGGCACTGCCCGGTTTCGCGACGGTCTGGTCTGCATCGGCGCCCACGGCCGAGCCATACCACTGAAGGTTTCCAAACTGCAAGTCTATGAAGGTATGGGCTTGAAAAATGTGGAGGAGGCTGAGGCGGGGGACATCGTGGTGCTCGCCGGTATCGAGGATGTCAAGATCGGCGACACCATCTGCAATCAGGAAGCGCCCCGGGCTCTACCCCGCATTAGGGTGGACCAGCCCACGGTGTCCATGAAAGTCAGCATCAACAACTCACCCTTCGGCGGCCAGGAGGGAAAGTATGTGCAGTCCAGCCGGCTGAAGGAGCGGTTGCTCAAGGAAACCCTGCGCAACGTTGCCATCCAGATCGAAAAAACCGATGACCGGGACAGTGTTCTGGTCAAGGGGCGGGGTGAGTTCCAACTTGCCATTCTGATCGAAACCATGCGACGAGAAGGTTACGAGTTCTGCGTGGGTCGGCCCGAGGTGATTTACCGGTACGAAAACGGACGGAAACTGGAACCTATAAACCGGCTGCTGGTGGACTGTGAGGAACAGTTCCTGGGAGTGGTGACGGAAAAGCTTACCGTGCGCAAGGCCAAAATGACCAACCTGGTCAACAACAGCAAGGGCCGGGTACGCATCGAATTTTCAGTCCCGGTGCGGGCACTCATCGGCTACCGCGATGAGTTCCTTACCGACACCCGGGGCACCGGTATCATGCACACCCTGTTCGAGGGGTACGATGACTTTCGGGGCGATTGCCCCAGCCGTTTTACCGGCTCCATTGTGGCCGACCGCACTGGCAAGGCTGTGGCCTACGCACTCTTTAACCTGGAGCCCCGGGGCCGACTTTTCATTGCGCCCGGGGCCGCAGTTTACGAGGGCATGATCGTGGGAGAGAACCACCGTGGCGAGGATATCAATGTCAATCCTTGCAAGGAAAAGAAGCTGAGCAACATGCGGGCGGCGGGCAAAGATGACAACATCCTCCTGTCCCCCACCAAACCCTTGACCCTGGAGCAGACCTTAAGCTTCATCCGTGAAGACGAGTTGGTAGAGGTGACACCACTTTCCGTGCGCATGCGAAAGATGGTTTTGTCGGCCAAGGTTCGGCATACGCAGCTGGGTGTCCGCCTGAAAAATGAGGCCTGCGCCGCTTAGCGGGATTGATTCAATGGATCTGGTCCTCCAGAACGTATGGGTACCCGATTTTCGGGAGAACCGGCTTGTTCATTGCCACGTGGGGGTTGAAAACGGACGGATTGCCGCAGTTTCTGACTCCCCAATGGATGCAGAAAACGTGGTGGACGGGCAAAACGGCCTGTTGACTCCGGGGCTCATGGATGCCCATGTGCATATGGAGAGTGCGCTGCTGACGCCCACCCGCTTTGGAGAGACGGTGGCGCGTCATGGGACGCTCCATGTGGTCGCGGATTGTCATGAAATCGCGAATGTGGCGGGCATCAGAGGACTTCGGTGGTTCATGGATGACGCCGGAAACGGCCCCATCAATGCGCATTTTGCCGTTCCCTCTTCCGTCCCCGCTACTCCCTTTGCCCAATCAGGCGGTGAGCTGGGGCTTAAAGAGGTAACTGCACTACTGGATGATCCTCGCGTCGTCTCGCTTGGTGAACTGATGAACGTGCCCGGCGTTCTTGGGAGGGATGATACCATCATGCAGATGGTGTCACTGGCAAGAGAGAGAAACAAGCGGGTCAATGGCCACGCTCCAGGCCTTACGGGAGAGCAGTTGCAACGCTATTTTGGTGCCGGCATCGAAGATGACCATGAGACCAGCAGTTACGCCGAACTGAAAGAACGCTTGGAACTGAGGCTCCATGTATTTTTGCGGGAGGGTTCCGCGGAACATACTGAAGAAGGCGCATACCGAATCATCGACGAAGAACCGCACATGGTGCTGTTCTGTACGGATGACAAAGCGCTCCACGACATAGAAACGACCGGCCACATCACCTTCCACCTTCGCAAAGGCGCCGGTCTGGGCGTGAATATCATGAACCTGTTGCGGGTTGCCTGTTTCAACGGGCCGGCCTATTACAATATCCCGGATACGGGGGAGATAAGGCCCGGATCCCGGGCCGATCTGGTTCTTTTTAATAATGCACGCGATTTCAACGTGAAACAGGTTATCGTCCAGGGCCGGCTGCTGGGGAACGTTGCCGTCACACCCTCTGAAGTGCCGCCGTTTTTGGCGGATTCCATCCAGGTAGAACAGCCTATTGAGGTTCCCGCTATCCCCGAAGGGTTACGCGGCCTTGCTATTGACGTGACGGACGGTTCATTGATCACGGGAAAACTGGAGGTGGATGCCCTGCTTCCAGAGATCAGCCCTGCAAATGACTTATTGAAACTGGTGGTATTGGAGCGCTACGGCCATGGAAATCACTCTGCCTGCCGCATCCATGGGTTCAGGCTGAAGCGTGGTGCTATCGCATCGTCCCTGGCCCATGATTGCCATAATATTATTGCGGTTGGAGTTCATGACGACTACATCCGCCGGGCCGTGAAGGGCATCGTCCAGAACCATGGAGGATTGTCGGTTGCGGACGGAGAGGATGTCTTCACTGTGCCCCTCCCTGTGGGGGGTATTGTGTCGCCGGAAAGCCCGGAGCTGCTGACGGAGGCCCTTGAAGAACTGACTCGGCGTACCCAAAAGCTGGGAACACCGCTCCGCAATGCACATGCCACCCTGTCGTTCATGGCGCTGGAGGTTATCCCCCACCTGAAACTCACTGACCGGGGCCTCTTTGACGTGGATCATTTCCAGTACGTGGCTCCCGATTCGCGGTGAAGGCCGCAGGGAAAGGGAGGTCTCATGCCTCGCCAACGATTTTATGATACTTGGCCGGGATACGGGGCTCGGAGAGGGAGCTTAGATTCGGTACGGGATACCTGAAGGCGCCCTTGCTGCGAACATAATTCAGGCCGGCAATGATATTGTCGAACCTTGCATAGGGTATGGCAAAAGACATTTCATGGTCCTGGGTGCCCGCGAACACCCTTTCGCCGGGCCCTGGGACGAGGTACGTGCACTCTCCGGCCTGTTGGACGCCCGCGACCCAAGCGGAACACCCGTAGCGACCAGTGCTGAGGGCTTCTATCCCGGTCCCGTGGTGGAAATTGGCACCCTGGATGAGTATCAATATCTGAGCCGGGCTACCGTACACCACAACCGCGTCAGGCACAAATTCACATCTGTTGATGGGTGATAACCAGAATTCTTCAAAACTGTCGAGGGGCCACCGTGGATAGGAGGCCTCCATTTCTTTCATGTATTTCTCTTCATCCTGGTAATATTCCCCAAGGGCTCCTTCCAGGAATAAGTCGGGCTTCACATGGCCCATGAAGACCCGGGGCAGGGGGCAGGCGTGGTCTTCATCCCTGAACGCCACGGTCCACCCGAAGGTCCTGGCAATGGACATTCCCTGGCACACAGAGAGCCTGTTCCCCAGGTCCTTGAGGGGATATTTCACCTTCCCGGGAAGCGATTCTCCCTGTTTTGCCAGTTTGACGGCCACCGGCGTTGTGAGAAACCGGCAGTGCTTTTCGAGCGCTTCAGCAAGTTTTGTTGTTTCTTGGTCCACGTGATACCTCCTTGAAGACAAAGGGCTCAGGGCATAGGGCGTAAGGTCTTGAAGTCAAAATCTCTCTTTCCTTACGCCTGAAGCCCTGCGCCTTAAGCCTCTCAAAATGATGTGCAGAAATTCCAATACGCTATTCTCCGCCGGGGGCAAGACAACCCGAGGTTTATGGGCTCGCATCTTTATGTGAGCCCGGCTTTCTTGAACACAGCTTGGATGATCTTGCGGGCCTGTTCCTGGATTTGTGTGAGGTGTTCCTCTCCTTTGAAGCTCTCCGCGTAGATCTTGTAGATCTCTTCGGTTCCTGAGGGCCTTGCCGCGAACCACCCGTTTTCCGCCACCACCTTCAGTCCGCCGATGGGCGCGTTGTTTCCCGGGGCGCGGGTGAGCTTCGCGATAATGGGCTCTCCTGCAAGGTCTTCTGCGGTCACCATCTCCGGGGAAAGCCCTTTCAGGATTCCCTTCTGTTCGGTCGTGGCCGGGGAATCCATGCGCTCGTAGACCGGGTTGCCGAATTGTTCCGTGAGCTTGTTATAGAGCTCGGCAGGGTCTTTTCCGGTCCGGGCGGTGATTTCGCAGGCGAGCAGGTCCATGATGATGCCGTCTTTGTCCGTGGTCCAGGTCGTCCCGTCTTTTCGTAAAAAGGCGGCCCCGGCGCTCTCTTCTCCCCCGAATCCGTAAGACCCGTCAAGGAGACCGTCCACGAACCACTTAAACCCGACAGGCACCTCGGAAAGCCTCCGGTCCAGGGAAGCAGTGACCCGGTCGATCATGGAGCTTGAGACCAGGGTCTTTCCCACTGCGGCATCCCTGCTCCAGCCGGGACGGTTCTGGAAGAGGTACCAGACGGCCACTGCAAGATAGTGGTTCGGATTCATGAGGCCGGCGCTTTTGGTGACAATGCCGTGGCGGTCCCCGTCCGTGTCGTTGCCGAAGGCGATGTCGAACTTGTCCTTGAGGTTTATCAAACCAGCCATGGCATAAGGAGAGGAACAGTCCATGCGGATCTTCCCGTCCTTGTCCACGGTCATAAATGAAAACGTGGGATCGACCATTCGATTGACCACGTCAATGGAAAGGCCATAGCGCGCGGCAATGGGGTCCCAGAAATCGACGGTGGCACCGCCGAGGGGATCCACGCCGATCCTGATGTCCGCCTTGGCGATTGCTTCCATGTCAATGACGGCCTGGAGATCTTCCACGTATGGGCTGATATAGTCATACTCCTTTGTGGTCTCCTCTCTCATGGCCCGCTCAAAAGGGATTCGTTTTACCTCCTTTAATCTATTGGCGAGAATCCGGTTGGCCATATCCTGGATGGCCCGGGTTGTCTCGGGGGCCGCGGGCCCCCCTTCCGGAGGGTTGTACTTGAATCCACCGTCTTCGGGCGGGTTATGGGAAGGGGTAATGACAATCCCGTCGGCGAGAACGCGGGCATGGTCCCGATTGAAGGTCAATATGGCGTGGGAGATGACCGGAGTTGGTGTGTACCGGCGGCCTTCCTGCAGCATAACCGCGACCTGGTTGGCTGCGAAGACTTCCACCGCGCTTACTAGGGCTGGCTCTGAAAGGGCGTGGGTATCCATGCCGATGAACAGGGGCCCCGTTATGTTTTTTGTCTTCCGGTAGTCACAGACGGCCTGGCTGATGGCCAGGATGTGATCCTCATTAAAGCTGCTCTTAAAAGAAGACCCCCGGTGACCGGATGTGCCGAATGCCACCCGGTGCTCCGGGTTCACTGGGTCTGGTTTTCGCGTGAAATAGGCTGACACGAGCCTGGGGATATTGGTGAGCAGTGATCTGGGGGCCGGTTTTCCTGCTAACGGATGGACCATTTTGTCTCCTCGGAAAGGTGTTCCATCGGGCAATGCCGTGAAATGGGGAGGCTTGCGCCATTGGTTTTGACGTCACTGGGCGTTTGTGGTAGTTTCCAGTTGCTGGTTCACTGCTCGAACGTTCCGACGTGAGAAATGGTTTGAGCGGTGTTGTGCCCACCATGTTATGGAAAACCTTCCATGCTGGCAAGTTTATTATGCACCCGCGGCTCAGTGGTGCCGTTGTTCTTGGGAGGAATAGAGACGAAAGGGAGAAACAGAGAGAGATCCATGCGAAAATCGCTTATTTTTATTCCGGCTTTTATCTTCGTCGTCTTTTCCCTGATCTTCCCACAGAGTGAATCCCTTGCGGGCACAAGGAATACACTTGTCCTCCGAGAGCACCTGAGGGAGAGAATTACCGCTGAAGAACAGAACGGCACATTCGGCTGCAAGGGAGAAATGCTCTGCGGAGTGACCCAGATCCCCCATTTCTATCGGGAGCGAGGGTTTTTTCCGGCATGGTGCGGCATCAGTGGTATCCTGCCCCAGGCACAGGACCTCATTTCTGAAATCAAGAATGTGTACGAGGAGGGGTTGAGGCCGGAAGATTATCATTTGACGCAGATACAAAAGACGCTGAGGGAAATCGAGGGCGAAAGAAGCGCGGGAAAGAGGGTTGATCCCGAGACCTTTGTGGATCTTGATTTGCTCCTCACCGATGCTTTTATGCTCTACAGTTCCCATTTGCTTGCGGGGCGGGTAAACCCGGAGTCCCTTCATACGGATTGGATCGTGGCGATTCCTACCGCTGATTTGCTCCATATCCTGCGGTCAGCACTTGAGTCCGGTCGGGTGAAGGAGGTCCTGCGGAGCCTGGGTCCCCGGGATCCCGCGTACCATCGTCTCAAGAGCTATCTGGCATGCTACCGGCGTGTAGAGAAAAATGGGCCCTCGCCGCCACTGTCACCGGCCGCTTCCCTCCGGAAAGGTATGAGAGGCGAAGATATTCGGCGGTTGCGTACCCGTCTGAAAATCCTTGGCGATTTGCAGACACTGCCCCGGGATCAAGGTGATTTGCTTGACAGCGCAACGGAAATGGCCGTCCTGAGGTTCCAGAAAAGACACAGCTTAAAGCCGGATGGTATTGTCGGCCCAAAGACCCTGAAGAGGCTCAACATCCCCATCAAACAGCGGATTCAACAGATTGAGCTGAACATGGAACGATGGCGATGGATCCCTCATGATCTCGGAGAGCGGTATATCATTGTCAATATCGCCGGCTTCACGTTGCAGGTTGTTGAGAGGGGAGTCCCGAGGCTGGAGATGCGCGTCGTGGTGGGAAAACCATACCGTCGCACGCCTGTGTTCAGCGCGATGATGACGTATCTGGTGCTAAATCCCTACTGGAATGTGCCCAGGACTATTGCCGTCAAAGAGATGCTCCCGAAGGTCCGGAAAGATTCACAATATCTGGCCAGGCAGGGTATCAGGGTTTTTAAGGACTGGAGTGAAGAGCCCACGGAAATTGATATGGAAACCATCCGTTGGGATTTGCTGAGCCGGGATGCGTTCCCCTACAGGCTCCGGCAGGATCCGGGGCCGAAAAACGCCCTCGGCCGGATAAAATTCATTTTTCCCAACAAGCTTTCCGTGTACTTTCACGATACGCCTTCCCGTTCACTGTTCAAGGAGACAAGCCGGATTTTCAGTCATGGGTGTATACGGGTGGAAAGGCCGATTGATCTAGCTGTCTATCTTCTCGGGGATGACCAGGAATGGACGAGGGAGAGGATAAGGGAAACCATCAATACGGGAAAAAGAAAGGTAGTAAAGCTTCAACGTCCTTTACCGGTGCATTTACAGTACTGGACGGCATGGGTGGATGACCAGGGCCTGTTGCATTTTCAGGATGATATCTATGATCGGGATGGTCCCCTGGACCAGGCATTGAAAGAGCGGTTGCCCGCGGGCTGAAAAAGCTACCAGTACCTGACCCGGCCGGTATCCACGTGCACGAAATCGGATTTCCGGTAATACCCCACTCCCCCGGCTTTCATCTTTCTGCAGATATTCCGCAGCGATTTCGTCTGGCAACCGGGAACACGGATGTCGATGGCTTTTCCCTTCATATGGAGGCTGTGCCGGGCGACTCCCTTGCTCCGCTGGCAGAGCATGGCGTTGGTTTGGGGGGAACGGTACCCGGAAATAACATGGTATTGCGTTCCATTGCCCAATTTGTCTGTGAGAGCATAGAGGAGGTCCAGCAGGTCCCGGTGGATGGGCTTTATTTCTCCGGTGTAGTGATCTCGAAGAATATAATTGATTTTGTCCAGGGCTTCAGGATGATAGTAGCTGTGGGAATAATAACAGACGTCCAGGGTTTCATGGGTATGCGTGTTATAGAAATGGAGCACGCGACCAGGTGCCGGAGACCGATTGATGGCACCGAAGGCGAGGGTGGGAAAAAAGCACCCGACGGCGGCCTGGGCCCCGATTTTCAAGAATTGTCGACGATTACAGTCCATGTTTCAGCAGATGCTCATTTTCCGAAAGAATGACAAAGTATTTAAGTAGCAGTATCCGGATTGCACCCTCGGTAAAGTGTATCCCATTGTGTCCGAGATACCACATCGCTACGTTCACAAGTCGGCCCGTGAAGATATCCCGTTCACCCCAAGAAACTGACTAACTCTCCTTTTTGACAAGAAAAAACATGTAATACAGGCCACCTGTCCTGTCAAGGGAAAAACAGGTTTTCAAAATTATGCAAGTGCTGTGCCGGAAAGATCCTGGTTCTCCAGGTAGCGATCTTCTCTGCTGTTCAAAGGCCAGGGTGCGGAAAAGGTTATGATCCATTAGCGGTCCTGGCAAAGATGCTTATAATAACAGATAGGGATTTTGGGCAATCAAGCGCATACTATCGCACAGAAGAAGTTGATATGAGAAAAGGAGTCATCCTTACAGCCTTGCTCATGGTGGGGATCTTCTTGTTTGGTTTCCATTTCGGCAGGGCTGCGGTAAAAGGAAAGACAGAAAAGGAGAGTGGAATGGAAAAAAAGAATCGGGGTTCTCTTACGGCGACTTTTGCCGGGGGCTGTTTCTGGTGTGTAGAATCGGACTTTGAAAAAGTGGATGGTGTTGTTGAGGTTGTTTCCGGCTACACCGGAGGAAACAAGGAAAATCCTACTTACGAAGAGGTGTCATCAGGGAGCACCGGCCACCTAGAATCGGTACAGGTGGTGTATAATCCGGTAAAAGTTTCTTACAGGGATCTCCTGGAAGTGTTCTGGAGGCACGTGGATCCGACTGATCCAGGCGGACAGTTTGTAGACCGGGGATCCCAGTACACGAGTGCGATCTTTTACCACAATGACGAGCAGAAGCAGATGGCCGAAGAGTCCAAAGAGGCTTTGGAAAAATCCGGCCGTTTTAAAAAACCGATCGCAACTGAAATCAGGCCGTTCACGACATTTTACCTGGCGGAAGAGTATCACCAGGACTATTACAAAAGGCACGCGCTCCGGTATCGGTTCTACCGGCGTAGCTCCGGGCGCGATCAATTTCTCCAGAAGGCCTGGGGAGATGAAAAGTCACCATCTCCAGCTCCTTCAAAGGGTACCAGGTTTACAAAACCGGATGAGGAGGATCTGCGGAAAAGGCTGACGCCCCTGCAGTACAAGGTAACCCGGCGCGAGGGGACGGAACCTCCATTCAGCAATGAGTACTGGGCTAACAAGAAGCAAGGGATATATGTGGATATCATTTCCGGGGAGCCTCTTTTCAGTTCCGTGGATAAGTACGATTCCGGGACCGGCTGGCCGAGCTTTATGAGACCCCTGGACCGCGGAAACGTGGTGGAAAAACAAGATCGAAGCCTGTTTATGGTTCGCACAGAGGTCCGCAGCAGGCATGGGGATTCTCACCTTGGCCATGTCTTCAATGATGGACCGCCCGCGACCGGACTTCGTTACTGCATAAATTCAGCCGCGCTCCGGTTTATCCCAAAGGAAGATCTTGAGAAGGAAGGATACGGCAAGTATCTCGACCTTTTCCCTGAAGCGAAATGAGCGCTGCGGCCGGATAACCCTGACATTCAACCGCGGCAGGTTATGCCACGTCTTGTTAATCAAGAAAGGAACGAAAAAAATGTCTACACCCGTAACACTTGAAATCTTCTCCGACTACATCTGACCCTGGTGTTACTTCATTACCGGGCGTATTGAACAGCTGAAGAAAGAATATGAAGTCGCCATTCGGTGGCGAGCTTTTCCACTTCACCAGAACACACCCGAAGAGGGGTTGTCGCTGGAAGAACTTTTTGCCGATTATCCCGTGGATAGAGAAATGATGATGCGCCGTTTGAGAAAGACGGCGGCTGAACTGGGATTACCTTTCGGAGAAAGGGAGAAGACTTATAATAGCCGACTGGCTCAGGAATTGGGCCTTTGGGCTGAATCAAAGAATAAAGGGGATGTGTTTCACCTTGCGGCGTTCAGGGCCTACTTTGCAGACGGAAAGAACATCGCAAAAATTTCGGTCCTTGTGGAGTTGGCAGAATCTGTCGGACTTCCGGGCGAAGAGGCTGCAACGGTTCTTGCAACAAGGCCATTTAAGGCGGCGGTGGATGCGGACTGGAATCTTTCGCGAGAAAAGGGGATTACTGCTGTGCCTACTCTTGTGCTGAATCAAGATAGATTGGTTGGGGCACAGCCCTATGAGATGCTGGTAAACGTAATGGAGGCAAATGGGGTCAAGAAAAGAAGGAACTGAAATGGGGACCAAGTCCCTTTTTGACCGTTGCATTGGGTCGGTGGATACCCCATGAATGGAGCAAAGAAAAGCCCCATGTATCGGTTCCTGATGGTCCTCACGATCGGTTCAACCATTGGGCTTCAGTCATGGCTTATCCTCTTCAACAATTTCGCGGTGGAGGATGTCGGCCTCACGGGAAAAGCAGTTGGAATGATCCAGTCGGTCCGTGAAATACCGGGGTTCCTGACGCTGTTGGTTGTTTTTGTGATTATGCTCCTGAAGGAGCATCGGCTGTCAGCGCTATCCATCGTTATCCTGGGCATGGGTCTGGCGTGCACCGGCCTGTTCGCAACGTATCCCGGTCTGATGGTGACCACCCTGGTCATGAGTTTCGGCTTTCACTATTACGAGACGGCGAACCAATCTTTGACCCTGCAGTATTTCGACGAAGACACGTCCCCTTGGGTGTTCGGCAAGTTGAGGAGTGTAGCCGCCGCATCCAGTATCGGGGCTGGAGTGGCCATCTATCTGCTCACAAACCTGCTAAGTTATGCGCAGATTTACCTGGTGATTGGTGGGCTGATTGTTATTTCGGGGATCTGGGGCCTGGGTCAAAACCCGACGAATCAAGACCTCATCCCCCAGCACAAGAAAATGATCTTTCGCAAGAAATACTGGCTCTATTACTTTCTGAACTTCATGGCTGGTGCCCGCAGACAGATCTTCATGGCGTTTGCCGTTTTCCTCCTGGTGAAGAAATTCCATTTTTCGATTCAGGAAGTCACCATCCTTTTCGTAGTGAACAATCTGATCAATTACTTCCTGAGTCCCCTGATCGGCCGGGCCATCATACGCTTCGGGGAAAGGAAGGTCCTCTCCCTCGAATACAGCAGCATGATCGTCATTTTTCTGGTGTATGCGACCACTGAGTCAAAAATCGTGGTGGCGCTTGCCTACATCCTCGACCACGTCTTTTTCAATTTTGCCATAGCCATTCGGACATTTTTCCAGAAGATCGGCGATCCCAAAGATATCGCCCCGAGCATGGCCGTTGGTTTCACTATCAATCATATTGCGGCCGTGTTCCTTCCTGCAATAGGTGGTTTTCTGTGGATGGTTGATTACAGGATTCCCTTTATCGGTGGGGCATGTTTGAGCCTTGTATCCCTGATCGCCGTTCAGAAGATGCGCACAGGAGTCCGGAAATGAGACCCCGTTCCACACTCCAGCGCGCTTTTCTCTCGAGCGATGAAACGGTGATATTGAACCATATTCCATAGACTTTCACCCGGGACGATGCCAGGTAGTAAGAGTAGATGAATCCCTGGATGCCGACCAGACCGGTCATGGTGTAGAGAGCGCTTTTAGAAGCGAACCCGGGACCAATCTCAAAGCCGATAAAGAACAGGCTGATGGCGGCCCCCAAGGGATACCCGGAAAGGATCCCCGCAATCCGGGGGCTGACAAATTCGGCAATGAGGGATAGGGTGAGCACCATGAAGACGGACACCAGTATCTTGATCAGCGGCATGGGCAGGATTCATAGTACATTTTGCCCCCGTATTCCAGCCAGATCTCCATGCCTGTGCCCGCGTTTGATTCATGCTTGCTTCTTCGCAGCAGGAGGGGTAATTTAAAAGGATGAAAAAAAAGGGAACATGGTATAGCATGTGCAGGAAGTGGCTCCCCATTTTCATGCTCTTCATGAGTATTCTTGCCTGGTCGGAGGCCTTCGGCGAAAAATCCCAAACGGACGATGTTTTCACGCTTGTTCCCTATCTGAA
>Ga0307446_1000064_pt1 | contig 28470 bp, 21 predicted proteins | sample SalMarSW160320MG_FD_202141 | JGI IMG/M metagenome (GOLD analysis project Ga0307446, IMG submission 202141) | Salt marsh sediment microbial communities from the Plum Island Ecosystem LTER, Massachusetts, United States - SW1603-20 | ecosystem: Environmental > Aquatic > Marine > Intertidal zone >... | reverse complement strand
GCACCGGGCACCGACCAGGCCGTGGCCCAGTCCTACCTCGGGATCTTCAGCCCGTCGCGCGCCGTGTTCCAGGTCCGCGTCCCGGGCGACGCGCTGCTGGCAGCACCCATGAACGGCGATGCGCTCTTCACCCCCACCACCTCACTCGACGTCGTCCAGGGTGACCCCTCGAGGATCCGCAATCTCGATGTGGGGTACGGCTCGCTGCGCACGATCCGGGCCGACGCGAGCGCCCGCGGACCGATGGTGTCGGGGAGCCTGCGTCTCGAGAGCGGGAGCATCCGGGGCACCATCACCAACGAGGGCTCGATCCCGCTGCTGGCGCCCGCCCTGGTCCTGGGAACGTCGGCGGTCCGGTTGCCGGACATCCCGCCGGGTGGCTCGACGGATGTCCAGCTCGCCCTGTCCGGCAACCTGGTCAACCAGATGAACCTTTCCGACCGGGTCGTGGGGTCATTCCCGTTCGATGGTGGACCGGTGGATGAGGCAGCCCAGCGGACGATGGTCCGGCACAACGTGATCGACCAGCTCACCTACGATCCGAACACCGGCTACAGCGGCTCGCTCCCGGGCGACGCCGTGACGTTGCTGGCCTGGGGCACGGACCCCGTCGTCACGGCCGAGATCGAGGGCGCGCAGGTCCGCCGGGTCGCCAACGTGCTGTACGAGGTTCCGCTGCCGCTCACCATCCGGGGGCGCGTCACCTTCAGCAACGACCTCCTTCGCACCAACCCGATCGAGGTCAACGCCAGCTGGTTCAGCAAGGACCCCTGGACGATCACGATCGGGATCGGCGACGTGCGAATGGCCTACCGGCCGATCGCGTTCGATGGAGCGCTGGACCCCGGGTCGGTGGTCGTCGCGATGAACCAGGGGGGCGACGTCACCATGCCCGCGGGCAACCCCTCCCCGCTCCAGGAGACGGTGCGCTGCGATCCGTCCGCCCCTGGTTGCGCTCCGCCGCAGGATGGCCTGCCGGACCTCGAGGTGCTGGACATCGGCACCGGCGAATGGGTTCAGTTCGCGCACATGCAGGCCGGCCTCGCGTACGAGCTGCCCGATCCCGCCCGCTGGGTGGACCCCGCGACGGGTGAGGTACAGGTCAAGTTCGTCAACGAGCGGCAGGACAACATCGGGTTCCAGTTCGGCATGGCGCTCACGGGGACGGTGCGATGACGGCCATCGTTCGTGCCTCGGGTCTCGTGAAGCGCTTCGACCGGACGCTGGCCCTGGGTGGCCTGGATCTCGAGGTTGCCCAGGGTGAGATCTTCGGGCTGGTGGGGCCAAACGGGGCCGGCAAGACCACGACGCTCGGGATCCTGGCCACGCTCCTGGTCCCCGATGCCGGTGACGCCGAGATCGCCGGTGCCTCGATCCGGCGCGACCCCAACGCCGTGCGTCGCGCGCTCGGGTTCATGCCCGATTCGTTCGGCGTCTACGACGACATGAAGGTCTGGGAGTACCTCGACTTCTTCGCCCGCTGCTACGGCATCCCCGCGGATCGTCGGCGGCGGATGATCGGGGACCTGCTCGACCTGGTCGACCTCGGCCCCAAGCGCGAGACCTACGTGCAGGGCCTGTCACGAGGGATGCAGCAGCGGCTTTGCCTTGCCCATGCGCTGGTCCACGATCCTGCGGTGCTGCTGCTGGACGAGCCTGCGTCCGGCCTCGACCCGCGCGCGCGGGTCGAGCTTCGCGAGCTGCTCCGCGAGCTGCGCTCGCTGGGCAAGACGATCCTCGTCTCGTCGCACATCCTGCCAGAGCTCGAGGAGCTGTGCACGTCGGTCGCGATCATCGACCGTGGCCGGGTGCTGGCCCACGGCCGGGTTGCGGACATCGAGCGCCGGCTGCGCGTGGGCGCGGTGTTCCGGATGCACGTGCTGGGCGACGAGGGCGCGATCGAGAGCGCGCGGACATGGCTCGTGACCCAGCCAAGCGTTGTGTCCGCCGAGCTCGTCGCGGACGCGACGATCGAGATCGGGTTCCACGGCGACGACGAAGGAGCCGCACGATTGCTCGCCGCCGCAGTCGGGGCGGACCTGCGGGTGGCGACCTTCTCGAGAGCGGCCAGCGACCTCGAGGAGCTGTTCCTCCAGGTGACGGCGGAGGACGCGACGGAACCGGACGCGACGGCGGCGGCCGGCCCGGTTGCGACGGAGGCAGGGCGATGACCGGCCCGGCCGGCAGTCGGCGACGGCTCGGTGCCCTGCGTGACGTGGGCAGCGGGATCGCGGCGGTCGGGGCCAAGGAGCTACGCGGGCGGATGCGCGGGCGACGGACGTTCGTGGTCCTGACGGTCCATCTGCTGGTCGTTGCGGGCTTCGCCTGGATGATCGAGACGTTCGCGGAACGGACCTACACGAGCGGCTTCGGCGGCAGCCTGTCGGCCTCCGCGGACATCGGGCGTCAGCTGTTCAGCGCGCTGATCATGCTGCTCACCCTGATCGTGCTGGTGCTGGCGCCCGCGTCGACCGCCGGTGCGATCAGCCTCGAGCGCGAGAAGCAGACGCTCGACCTGCTGACGACGACCCCGATCTCGTCGCTCGCGATCATCCTGGGCAAGCTGCTCTCGGCGCTCAGCTGGCTGCTCCTGCTGCTGCTGGCGTCGGTCCCGGTCACGGCGCTGGTGTTCACATTCGGGGGTGTGGGCCCCGACGACATGATCCGCGCCTACGTCGTGCTCCTGGGCACGGCGATCGCCTTCGGCTCGATCGGGCTGTTCGTGTCGGCGCTCGTGAAGCGGACCCAGGCCGCCACGGTGATCAACCTGGTGACGACGATCGCGGTCACCGTCGGGGCAACGTTCCTGTTCGCATTCTGGTCGGTGATGACCCAGAACGGCCTGCTGCCGAACACGACCGCGACGCGCGATTCCTCGCCGCTGGCCGCCATCACAAGACGGCCGCCCGAGGCGCTCCTGTACCTCAACCCGTTCGTCACCCAGGTCGACGTGATCTGCGGGACAGAGTCGGGAGGCGGCGGCACCTGCTCCATCATCGATGCGGTGACAGGCGCGAACACCCTCGGCCAGGACGTCTCGAACGGCATCGTGAGCCAGCCCTTCGCGGGGCGGCGCGACTCGTACTGGCCGCGGGCCATGGCGGCCATGCTGATCGTGTCGGCAGTCCTTGTCATCCTGGCGGTCCAGCTCGTGTCACCCACCCGCCGATGGCGGCTCCGTCGCCGGCGGTCCGGGGTGGCGGGAGGCTCAACATGACGGCGATGATCGGGCGCTGGCCGTGGCGATCGTCGCGATCCGGAACGCGACCCGTGGACCTGGTGGTGCCGCCGGATCCGGGCTCGCTCGGCGTCGCGCTCGACCCCCGGCTGCAGGCGCTCCGGGCCGGGTTGCTCGCCCATCGCCGGCGGCTCTGGCTCCGGCGTGCCGTCAGACGCGCTCTGTACGCCCTCGCCCTCGGAACCCTGGTCGAGCTCGCGCTGGCGGTCGCGATGCGGCTCGAGCCGCTCGAGGCTGGCCCGCAGCTGGCGGCCGCCGTCCCGGTGGCATGCACGGTTGCCCTCCTGCTCCTGGTGGTGCGCGTCCGGCCAACGCTGGGCGAGACGGCGCTCGCCCTGGATGCCGAGGGTGGAACGGACGATGCCGTTGCCTCGGCGCTCGCGTTCGCACCGTCGGCGCCCGGCCCGGGGCCATCGTCGATGGAGGACGGGCCACCCATTGCCGTCGGGGACGCGTTCGACCTGGGGGACGCACGAGTGCGGTTCATCCGACGGCAGCGTGGCGACGCGCTGGCCAGGCTGCGGGCCGTGGATCCCGGCCTGTTCCGTCCGAGGCTGGCCGTCCGGCCCGTGCTGGTGACCCTGGCCGCCGCCGCATTGCTGGTCCCGGTGACCCTGCTGCCCAACCCCCAGGATGCCGTCATCGCCCAGCGCCGCCAGATCGGCGACGAGGCGCAGCGCCAGGCCGAGCGGATCGACCGGGTGGCGGCCGATCTCGAGACGAAGGGCGCCGACGTCAACGACCCCCGAACAAGGCTGGCGGACGAGCTGCATCAGCTCGCCGCGCAGCTGCGCGCTGACCCGACCGACCTCGACCTCAACCTGGCCAAGCTGGGCTCGGTCGAGGACACCGTGCGGTCCCAGCTGGATCCGGCCAACGAGCAACGGGCGGCCTCGCTCGCGTCGCTCGCCCGGTCCCTGTCACGAGCGGCGACCGGCGATCCGCAGGCGAACGCGGGTGGCGACCCGAAGGAGGCGAAGTCCAATCTCCAGGATCTCGCGGATCGTCTCGACACGATGACCCGCGACCAGCAGCAGGCGCTCGCCCGCGATCTGACGGCGCTCCAGGGTCAGGCCAGCCAGGCGGACGGGTCCGCGGGGCAGGCGCTGCAGGACGCGGCGGCGAGCCTCGCCCAGGGTGATGCCGCCGGCGCCAGGACGGCGCTCGACAGGCTCGGCCAGGCGCTGGACGCGGCGAGCAGCCGGGTCCAGGTCAACCGCGATCTGGCCGGCGCGGCGTCGAGCCTCCAGGATGCCCGGCGCAGCCTGGCCGATGCCGGCGGTCACCCGGGCCAGCTGACGGCCGGCCAGACCGGGCAGCAGGGGCAGGGCGGTCAAGGTGGCCAGGGCCCGTCACCGGGTCCCGGGCAGTCGCCAGGCGCGAGCGGCGGCGCGAGCGGCCAGCCGGGGCAGTCCGCCGGATCGGGACAGGGCCAGGGCGGTCAAAGTGGCCAGGGCGGTCAAAGTGGCCAGGGCGGTCAAAGTGGCCAGGGCGGTCAAAGTGGCCAGGGCGGTCAAAGTGGCCAGGGCGGTCAGGGGCAGAGCGCCGGCGGTGGCTCGCTCGGTGGCGGTGGCTCGAACGCGGCCTACCTCGGCAGCGGCACCTCCGCCGGCCGCGCGGCCGGACCGTCGAACCCCAACCGCCCCTATCAGCTGGGCGGAGACATCAGCTCCGTGTATGCGCCCTTCGACCGCCTGGGCAAGCCCGGTGATCCGTCGTATGTGGCCGGAACCGGGGGCGACGGCCAGACCCGGCAGGGCAACCAGCAGGGCCAGGGAACCGACAACGGCTCGTACGTCCCGTACCAGCAGGTGTTCGGCGACTTCTACCAGTACGCGCAGACGACGCTGGACCGCTCCTACGTCCCGCTCTCGATCAAGGACTACGTCCACGACTACTTCAGCTCGCTCGACCCCAGCCAGTGACCGACCTCTCGCCATCGACGCTCGCGCACCCGGAGGACCATATGGACGCATCGGCCGCCCCCGACGCCACCGCTGAAACGGGTCCTGCCCGGCTCGCGCCGGAAGGGTTCGCCGAGCGGGCCCAGCGCATCCAGGACGAGGTCGGCAAGGTCATCGTCGGCCAGCGCGAGCTGGTGCAGCAGACCCTGGTCGGCCTGCTCGCCAACAGCCACGTCCTGCTCGAGGGCGTGCCCGGCCTGGGCAAGACGATGCTGATCCGGACCATCGGCGACGTGATCGACTGCAGCTTCAACCGGATCCAGTTCACGCCTGACCTGATGCCCGCCGACATCACCGGCACCAACATCCTGGTCGAGGAGGGCGGCAGCCGGGTCTTCCGGTTCCAGCCGGGGCCCGTGTTCGCCAACCTGGTGCTCGCCGACGAGATCAACCGGGCCACGCCCAAGACCCAGTCGTCGCTGCTCGAGGCGATGCAGGAGCACCAGGTCACGGTCGCTCGCAACCGCTATCCGCTCGATCCGCCGTTCTTCGTCCTCGCGACCCAGAACCCGCTCGAGATGGAGGGCACCTACCCGCTGCCCGAGGCACAGCTCGACCGCTTCCTGCTCAAGGTCATGGTCCCCTTCCCGTCCGAGGAGGACCTGGTCTCCATCCTGGACCGCACGACCGGATCGGAGACGCCGGTGGCTCGGCTCGCCGCCACCGCCGCCGACATCGTCGACATGCAGCGGCTTGCCCGCGCCGTCCCGATCGCGCCCCACGTCACCGCGTATGCCGTGTCGCTGCTCGCCGCCACCCATCCGGACAGCGGCCGGGCGCCGGGACTCGTGCGCCAGTACGTGCGCTACGGCGGCTCGCCGCGAGGCGCCCAGGCGCTGGTGACCGCGGGCAAGATCCTGGCCCTCATGGACGGCCGCTTCAACGTCGCGATCGACGATGTCCGGGCGGCGGCCATGCCGGCCCTGCGCCACCGGGTGATCCTCAACTTCGAGGGCGAGGCCGAGGGCATCACGTCGGAAGCCGTCGTCAGGACGATCCTCGACGAGGTGGCGCCGCCCGCCGTGGAGTAGGCGACGCGACGCGGGCGACCGACCATGACCCTGTCCCCCACCCCGCCGGCCGAGCCAGCGGGCGACGCAGACCGCACCCCGGCACCGCCGGAGCCGCGCGGCGGCGTCACGGCGTTCCTGCCCAACGAGCTCGACCCGACCGTGTTCGACGAGGGGTTCCTGCGCCAGCTGGAGCGGCTTGGCCTGCTGATGAAGCAGCCGGTCCGGGGCGGCCTGAAGGGCGGCCGGCGGAGCGTCAAGCGCGGCCAGTCCGTGGAGTTCGCCGACTATCGCGACTACGCGCTGGGCGACGACCTGCGCCAGCTCGACTGGAACGTCTATGCGCGGCTCGAGCGGCTGTTCGTCAAGCTGTTCATCGAGGAGGAGGACGTGACCATCACGTTCCTCGTCGATGCCAGCCCGTCGATGGGGTTCGGGCGGCCGCAGAAGCTGCTCTTCGCGAAGCGAGCGGCCGCCGCTCTGGGGTACATCGGGCTCGCGTCCGAGGACCGGGTGGTGGTGACCACGTTGACCGGCCGGACGGCCCGCCGCCAGGGCGGCCTCCGCGGTTCGGGACGGGTGCTCCGGCTGCTCGCGAACCTGTCCTCGATCCAACCCTCCGAGGGACCCACGGATCTGGTCGCGGCCGCCCGGCATGCCGGCGCGATGCTGTCGGGGCGGGGCGTGGTGGTCCTGTTGTCCGACCTCCTGGACCCGGGTGCCGATCGCGTGATCCGCGAGCTCGCCGCCACCGGATCCGAGCTCATCGTGCTGCACCTGCTCTCGCCCGATGAGCTCGAGCCTGGCCTCGAGGGCGACCTCCGGCTGGTGGACAGCGAGACTGGCGACGGGATCGACGTGACGGTCGACCTGGCCACGATCGATGCCTACAAGGCTCGGCTCGCCGCATGGCAGGAGTCGCTGGCCGGCCTGGCCGCGAAGCGGCGAGCGGCGTACGTGGCCCTGTCCACCGACGTGCCGCTCGCGGACCTCGTGTTCGCCGAGCTCCGGCGACGGCGCGTGGTCGGATGACGGTGGGGCAGGCGTGAGCCGGTGAGCTTCCTCGCGCCGCTGGCGCTGGCCGGGCTGCTGTTCCTGCCGGCCGTCATCGCGATGTACCTGCTCAAGTTGCGGCGCGACCGGACCGTCGTGCCATCGACCCTGCTGTGGCACCGCCTGGTGGCCGACGTGGAGGCCAACGCGCCCTGGCAGCGGCTGCGGCGGAGCCTGCTGCTCCTGCTCCAGCTGCTGCTGGTGGTGATCCTGGCCCTGCTTGCCGCCAGGCCGTTCGTCGAGCGGCCGGCAGGTCTCGCCCGGGACATCGTCGTGGTCGTCGACACGTCGGCGTCGATGCAGGCCACCGATGTCGCCCCCAACCGGCTAGAGGCGGCCAAGGCGGCCGCGATCGACGCCCTGCGCGATCTCCCTGCCGGCGGCAAGGTGAGCGTGATCGCCGCCGGGAGAACGGCCCGCGTCGTGGCCAATGGCACCGACGACCTGGATCACGTGAGGGACGCGATCGCGGGCATCGAGCCCACGTCGGACGTGGGCGACCTGGGCGACGCGATGCGGCTCGCCTCGGCCCTGGCAGCGAGGTCAGGGGACGCCGAGATCCTGGTCGCCACCGACGCCGCCCTGGCCACGCCGCCGGCGGGGGTCGTGGACGCACCCGTTCGCGTGCTGCGAGTGGGCCGCGATGCGACTAACCAGGCGATCGTGGCCCTCGCCGTGAGCACCGCCCCCAGCGGCCTGTCTCACGGCGCCTTCATCTCGGTCGCGAACACGGGTCTCGAGATGGCGCAGCGCCGGATCGAGCTGTACGCCGACGGCCAGCTCCGTGAGGCCCGCACGCTCACGCTCGATCCGCAGCGCCGGACCGACGTCTCGATCGACGACATCGACGATCCGGCGCACCCGGCCTCGGTGATCGAGGTCCGCCTGACCGCCGCCGACGCGGGCGCCGCGGCGGGCGCCGGATCCACCGGCAGTCCCGATGCGCTCGCGGTGGACGACCGCGCCTGGGCGATCGTGCCGTCGACGGCTCCGCGGCAGATCCTCCTCGCGGGGCAGCCCGATCCCTATCTCGAAACCGCGCTCAGCTACCTGCCCAACACCGAGCTCTACTTCCGCGACGGCGCCGACTGGTCGTCGCTGACCGGGCTCGACAAGTTCGAGCTGGTCATCTTCAACGGGTTCCTGCCCGACCAGCTCCCGGCCAAGCCGATCCTGGCGATCGCGCCGCCGTCGACCTCGGCCCTGGGAACGGTCACGGGCACCCTCACCGACCCCGCGATCGGCACCCTGGATCCGACCGACCCGATCCTGCGCTATGTCGACCTGTCGACCACGCACATCGCCGCAGCCCAGCAGCTGGAGCTGCCGGCCTGGGCCCGGGCCGTCATCCCGGGGACCGGATCCTCGCCGCTGCTGTACGCGGGCCAGATCGACGGCCGCCCGGCGGCCGTGCTGGCGTTCGAGCCGCGCCGCTCGGACCTGCCGCTCCAGGTGGCGTTCCCGGTCCTGATGGCCAACCTGGCGGGCGAGCTGATGGGTGGCTCGGCTACCCCGGCTGACGCGATCGCCCCCGGCACGCCCGTGACCCTGTCGATCCCGGCCGGTGCCGCCGGGGTGCGGGTCGAGCGGCCGGATGGCAGCGTCGACGAGCTGGTGGCCCCGGCTGCCGGCGCCGCGTCGGTGACGTTCGCCCGGACCGATCTGCTCGGGGTCTACACCGTGACGCCGCTCCCCGGCCCGGACAGCTCGCACGCGCCGTCGGCCCCGGCCTCCGCGACCGAATCGGCGTCGGCCGGTCCATCCGCCCTCGCCGATGCGTCGTCTGGCACGGACGCCACGGTCGGCCCTGCCATCTCCTCGGGCCCCGTGCGGTTCGCGGTCGACCTGCTCGACGTCGGCGAGTCGAACATCGCGCCCGGCGACGGCGCGTCGCTGGTGGCGCTGGGCCGGAACGCCGCCGGCCCCGGCGCATCGCCGGGTGCCGGTGCGTCTCCGGACGCCGGCGGCGCAGGGGCCAGCGGCGCAGGGGCCACCGCTGCAGATCGACCGCAGGCCCGCGACGAGCTGTGGGGCCCGTTGCTGCTGCTCGCGCTGGTCGCGCTGACCGCCGAGTGGCTGGTCTACGAGCGCGACACCGTCGCCCGCCTGCGGCGCGCCATCGCGACAGGGCTCAGCCGGCGCGGCGCCGCCGAACGGGGCGGCTGATGGGCATCGCGTTCGACGACCCGCGCGCTCTGCTGCTCCTCTTGCCGCTGCTGGCGCTCGTGGTGGCGCTTCATGTCGGCTCGCGGCGGCGGATGGGCCTCGGGCGCCGGCGTGCCGCGCTGGCGGTGCGGGTGCTGCTGCTGTCCGCCCTGGTCGGTGCGCTCGCCGGCCTCCGGCTCGTGCTGCCGGTGGACCGCCTGGCGGTCGTGTACGTGGTCGACCTGTCCGATTCGGTGGGCACCGTTGGCCGCGAGGCGGCGCTGGCCGACATCCGCGATTCGCTCGCGGCCAAGCGCGACGGTGATGTGGCCGGGATCGTCGCCTTCGGCGGGGATGCCCTCGTCGAGCGGCTGCCGTCCGATCTGGCCGAGATCGACCGGATCGCCTCCACGCCGGTCCGCGGCGCCACCGACATCGGGGCCGCCCTGCGGCTCGCGTCGGCGCTGTTCCCCGACGACGCCCAGAAGCGGATCGTGCTGCTCTCGGACGGCAACGACACCACGGGCTCGGGCCAGACCGAGGCGGCCCTGGCCGCAGCGCGCGGGATCCAGGTCGAGACGATCGTCACCGGGCTCGGCAGCAGCGACGAGGTCCTGGTGGACCGGCTGACCGCGCCCTCGACCGCCCACCTGGGCGAATCGATCGACGTTGTCGGCGACGTCAGCTCGACCGTCGCCCAGCCGGCCACGGTGCGCCTGTTCGTGAACGGCGACCTGGCCGCGACCAAGGCCGTCGATCTCCAGGGGGGTGACCGGCAGGTCACATTCACCTTCAAGCCCAGCGACTCGGGCTTCCTCCGGTTCCGGATGGTGGTGGAGGCGGCCCGCGACACGTTCAACCAGAACGATCGCGCCGACGCCAGCACGATCGTCAAGGGCGAGCCCAAGGTGCTCGTGGTCCAGGGTGACCAGACCGTCGCGGCGGACCTCGTGACGGCGCTCCGGACGCAGAGCGAAACCGTCGACACGGTGATCCCGGAGGCCGTCCCGACCGACCTCGCGGATCTGACGGCCTACGACTCGATCGTGCTCGTGGACGTGCCCCGCCTTCGGCTTACCGACCAGGCCATGGCCGTGCTCCAGGTCTACGTCCGCGACCTGGGCCGGGGGCTGGTCGCGATCGGTGGTCCGAGCTCGTACGGTGCCGGGGGATATACCGGCACGCCGCTCGAGGACACCCTGCCCGTGGACATGGGAGTTCGCGACCGGCAGAAGCAGCCCGACGTGGCCCTGGTCGTGGTCATCGACAAGTCGGGCTCGATGGACGCCTGCCACTGCAACAGCTTCAACAACGGCATCAACAACGGGAGCTCCGGGATCTCGGGGGTGCGCAAGGTCGACATCGGCAAGGAGGCGATCCTGCGCGCGGCCTCGGCGCTCACCGCGCAGGACGAGCTGGGCGTGGTCGCGTTCGACCAGACGGCCCACTGGGTGGTCAGGACCGCGCCGCTCGGGGGCCTCCAGGACCTCCAGGCGCAGATCGCCGGGATCCAGCCCAACGGCCAGACGAACATCTTCTCTGGGCTCGACCAGGCCGTCCAGTCGCTGGAGCAGGCGACGGCGACCCGGCGGCACATCATCCTGCTGACCGACGGCTGGTCGACCAGCGGCCACTACGCCGACATCCTGGCCCGGATGAAAGCCGACGGGATCACGCTCTCGACGGTGGGCGCCGGCGGCGGTGCCAACCCGTTCCTGGAGCAGCTCGCCAGGCAGGGTGGCGGACGGTACTACGCCGCGGCCAACCCGGCCTCGATCCCCGACATCTTCCTCAAGGAGACGCAGCAGGTGTCGGGCCAGCAGATCGTCGAGGAGCCCTTCTACCCGATCCAGACCTCCAGCTCGCCGATCCTGCGCGGCTTCGATGCCGGGTTCCCGCAGCTGCTGGGCTACAACGGCACCACGGCCAAGCCGGCGGCCCAGACGGTGCTCGTCACCGATCGCGACGATCCTCTGCTCTCGCAATGGCAGTACGGGCTTGGCCGGGCGGTCGCCTGGACCTCGGATTCCACCGGCCGCTGGGCGAAGAGCTGGGTCGGCTGGAGCGGCTTCTCGCGCTTCTTCAGCCAGCTCGTGGCCTGGACGTTCCCGGGCGAGGAGAGCGGCGGCATCGAGGCTTCATTCCTGGATCGCGCCGGCCGCACCTATCTCCGAGTGCAGAGCCAGAACAGCGACGGCTCGGCGCGCGACTTCTACTCGACCTCGGTGGCGATGGTCGGGCCCGATCTCGAGCCGGTGACGGTCAGCCTCAGCCAGGTCGCGCCGGGCGTGTACGAGGCGCCGGTCTCGTCGCTGCTGAGCGGCGCCTACGCGGTCCGGGTGACGCAGACGAAGCCCGGCGCGACGGCGCTGGGCCGCACGCTGGGGCTGGTGGCGCCAACGCCCGCCGAGTACCGGTTGCTGGGGACGAACGAGCCGCTCCTGGCTGCGATCCGGAGCGCGACCGGCGGCGCTGCGATCCAGTCGCCGGCTGCCGTCTGGGTCCACGACCTCCGGACGACCAGCCGGCTGACCGACCTGTGGCCGTGGCTGCTGGTGCTGGCGCTGCTCCTGTGGCCGCTGGACATCGCCCTTCGCCGGGTGTCGGTTGGCCGGCGCGAGCTGGCCGATGGGCGGCGCTGGCTGGCGGAGCGGATCGCCAGGCGACGCCTGGCCGCGCGCACGGCACCGGTGGCGGGGATGCTCGCCGCTCGCGACCGGGCGGGTGCAGCCGGCGCCCGGACGGCGATCCTGCGCGAGGCAACGGAGCGACGGACCGACGCCGGCCCGTCCGGGACGAACCCCTCGCCTGATGCTCCCGCGACGACCGTCGCCCGGGCGCCGCGGACACCGTCGACGGGCGCATCCGCGCCGGATGCTCCGGTGCCGGATGCTCCGGTGCCGGGGGTCCAGGGCCCGATGGCGACAACGCCGGCGCCAACGCCGCCCGACGCCGCCACCGCGCCCCCTCCCGACGCGTCCGGCACCGACACCCTCAGCCGCCTGCACGAGGCGAAGCGACGCACCCGCGGCTGAGCCACCCGGATCAGGGCAGCCACGCAGCTCCCCGGCATCACCGGCGGCCGGTGTGAACCGGTGCTAGCCTCCACGGCGTGGCACGCTTCCCCGCCGTCCTCCGACCTCGGGCCCGCCTGCGCCGCGTCGTCCCGCTGCTCGTGACGCTCTCGGTCGTCGCCGCAGGCTGCGGCACGATCTCGAGCTCGCCGCCACCCGCCACCCCGACCGACTTTGCGGGGATCACCGGACGCCTCAACGTCGCCCAGATCAAGGCCCGCAGCTGGGTGTCCGGGGACGCCGGCTGCACGGACCCGGACCTGGTGTCGTCGTCGGTCAGCTTCCAGGCCAGCGGGCTCGACCAGGTCCAGCCGGTGAAGCTGTACTTGTACATGTTCAAGGACCGCCCGGCCTTCGAGCGCCATCGGGCGCAGGTGGGGCCGTGCGCGCAGTCGTGGATCACGGACCCCCAGACCTTCGAGGAGATCGAGCAGTCGCCGTTCGTTGTGGCCGGGCAGGGCCCGTGGGGGGTGGCCTTCGAGGCCGCCCTGCGCGCCACGCTCGCGGAGGCGGCCGGCACGGGCGGCTGACCACGCAACCTCGACCCGGAGCGGGCGGCCCGACCATGATCGCCTGACCTCGCATCCAGGAACAGCGGCTGGATCCGGCGTCGGGCAGGACACGGGCCCGCGACCGATCGCAGGCAGGCCCGGACGAGGGGTCCTGCCGCGCGTACTGCACCGTTCACATCCTGAGCGCACCCGACCGCACCGGTACCGGGGCTTCCCTCCCATGCCCGGGGTGACGTCCGGGCGGTCGAGACGGAACCCCGCCCCTCCGATGCTCGGGGCATGGAGGTCACGCCCCGGCGCCGACGCGCCCTGTCCACGTTCCTCGCCCTGGTGCTTGCCGCCGAGTCCGTCTCGGTCGTCGCCGCCGCGGGCATCACCGTCCAACACGGGACGCCGGACCATCCGACGATCCAGCCCGTCGCCGCGGCCCAGCCGCCGGCTCCGGAGCCGTCCGCACAGGGCGCCACGGTCGGCTACGCCACCAGTCCGGAGTCGGGCCCCGAGGCGAACGCTGCCGCGATCGCCAACCCCGCTGCGGCGCTCGCGCGGGTTCGGGCCGCCGCCGCCGCCGGCGAAAGCGTGGCGGTCACCGGGCTTGCGGTGTCGGCGGCACCCAGGCCGGCCACGGTGGTCGACGCGGCCGCGAATGCCAAGGCGGCCGCGACCGCCGACAACGCCTCGACGAAGACCAGGGCCCCGGCCACCCAGACCAGGGCGCCATCGACCGAGACCAGGGCCCCGGCCCAGCGAACGGGTCGCAATCACGTCTGGATCCCGAGCCTCGGGATCGACCGCTCCGTGTCCTGGTTCTCCTGCGACCGCAAGCGCCCGCCGGACAACTACGTCTACCGCTGGGGTTGCGCGGGCACCAACAACGTGTACCTCCTGGGCCACGCCTACAGCGTGTTCAAGCCGCTCCACGACGCGTACGTCGCGGGTCGCCTGCGGGTCGGCCTCAAGGCCTACTACGCGGATGCCAAGGGCAGGGTCCACGCCTTCAAGGTCAAGTGGTGGAAGGTGACCGCCCCGACCACGGCGGCGAGCTGGGCGTGGGCTGCGCAGAGCCGGCCGTCGATGACGCTCCAGACGTGCGTGGGCAAGAACAGCGCCTACCGGCTCATGGTTCGCCTGGTCGAGGTATCGGGGTAGCCCCGGCGACGCCGATCCCCGGCCGATGCGGCGACCGATCCTTCAGACGATGCGCAGGCCGAGGATCCGGCGCGCGATGACCAGCCGCTGGATCTGGCTGGTCCCCTCCCCGATCTCGGTCAGCTTCGCGTCGCGCAGGAACCGCTCCACCGGGTAGTCCTCGACGTAGCCGTACCCGCCATGGACCTGGATGGCGGCGTTGGTCACCCGCGACGACACCTCGGACGCGAACAGCTTCGCCTGGGCCGCCGCCAGCGCGTAGTCGCGGCCCTGGTCCTTGAGCCACGCTGCCCGGTACACCAGGGATCGCGCGGCCTCGAGCTCGGTGGCCATGTCGGCGACCATGAACGCGACCCCCTGGAAGGTGCCGATCGGTCGTCCGAACTGCTCACGCTCCCTGGCGTACGGCACCGATGCGTCCAGGGCGGCCTGCGCGATCCCGAGGGCGAGCGCCGCGATCGAGATACGACCGCCGTCGAGCACCTGCAGGAAGGCCCGGAACCCGCCGCCTTCGGCGCCGAGGAGGTTGTCGGCGGGGACACGGACGCCGTCGAGCAGGAGCTCCCCGGTGGCCGATGCGTGGAGGCCCATCTTCTCCTCGAGGCGGCCGATCACGAACCCCTGCGTGCCGGCCGGGACGATGAACGCAGAGATCTCGGCAGCGCCGTCGGGGCGGGTCCCGGTTCGCGCCGTGACCACGTACAGCCCGGCCTGCCCGGCATTGGTGATGAACCGCTTGCGGCCATCGAGCACCCACTGGTCGCCGTCGGGTCCCGTCTCGCGCCGGGCGGTGGTACGGGTGCCGCCGGCATCGGAGCCCGCACCGGGCTCGGTGAGACCGAACGCGCCCAGCATCTGCCCGCTCGCGAGCGGCGGCAGGAACCGATCGCGCTGCTCGTCGCTGCCGGCGATCAGCAGCGGGCCGCAGCCGAGGCTGGTGTGGGCGGCCACGATCAGCCCGAGCGACCCCCAGACCCGGCCGATCTCCTCGACCGCGATCGCGTACGCGAGCGTGTCCATGCCGGCGCCGCCCCAGCGCTCGGGAACGTTGATCCCGAGCCAGCCCATGTCCGCGATCCGGCGTACGACCTCGGCCGGGAACCGGCGCTCCCGCTCGTGCTCCGCGACCAGTGGTGCGACCTCATCGGTCATGAACTCGCGGATGGTGTCCCGGAGCAGGACGTGATCGGGCGACAGGTCGAGGTCCATGGGCGTCAGCCCTCCTCGCGCTCGACTACCTCGCGACGTGCCGGCTCGCGCAACGGTGCCGGCACGTCCGACACGTTGGGCACGAACGAGGCTGCCAGCGAGGTCGCCGCGATCTGGCGCTGCTGGTCGAGGTCCAGGATGCCCAGCCGGCCCAGCGTCGCAAGCTCGTCGCGGATGTACGTCTTGAGCATCTCGGGCCCGTCGGTGCTGATCGTGTAGCGGACCCCGTTCCGATGGAGCTGGTCGAAGATCCAGCGGAACTCGTCCCAGCCGGACACGACGCCCGTGTTGAGGTTGGACGTGGGGCAGATCTCGAGCACGATCCCGCGCTCGCGGAGCATGGCCATGGTCCGAGGGTCGTAAGCCGCCTTGACCCCGTGACCGATGCGATCAGGCTCGAGCAGCTCCACCACGCGGGCAACCTCCTCGACCGGTCCTGATTCGCCGGTGTGGACGGTGATGCCCAGCCCGTACTGGCGCGCGCGGCGGAACAGCCGCCGATAGTCCGCCACCCGGAACGTCGCCGACTCCGGACCGGCGATGTCGAGCCCGACGACCCCGCGGTCGCGCCACATGATCGCCTTCTCGACGATGATCTCGTTGAGCTCGTACGGAAAGGCCCGATCGAGGCAGAACAGCAGGCCCGGCTTGACCGGGTACTCGAGCGTCGCCTTGTCCATCCCGCGCACCGCGGCCGCGATGATGTGGTCGAGGTCCTGCTCGCCGCCGCGGTTGCGCTTCATCGGGTTGAAGCGCAGCTCCATCGTCGTGATGTTGTTCTTGCGGTAGGCGCCGCCGATGACCTCGTACACCGCGCGCTCGACGGCGATCGGGCTCGACTGGATCAGCTCCGTCCAGTGGAACAGCTGCAGGTAGCCGTCGAAGCTCTTGGGTTGCCGCGGATGGACCGTGATGAGGTCGCGGAACTCCCAGTAGTCGCGGGTGGGCAGCTTGATTCCCTGGGCGTGGGCGATCGACCACATGATCGAGGGGGTGACGGCCGCGCCGAGGTGGCAGTGGAGCTCTGCGAGCGGAACCTTGCGGCTCAGAGTGGACGCCATCCCCCGAAGGATAGCGGTCGTGGGGGATCCGGACCGGGACCTTCGACGTAGTGTCCCAGCGGCCGAGAACGGATACCGTGTGCGGCGGCGGTCGCCCGAGGCGGCCACCGACCACGACCGCTCACTGGAGACGACACGATGACCCGGGGACTCGACCTGATCCGGGGGCGCCCTCTTGTTCGCCCCGGCCTGCTCCTATTGCTCGTGATGCTTGTCGCCGCCGCGTGCGGGGCGTCAGCCACGCCCTCGCCGTCGCCCGCCGACGCCTACCAGACCGTCGGCCGCGCGTTCCAGGCGCCGATGGACCAGGTCAAGGTCCAGCTGGGCGTGCAGAGCTCGGGCGGGAGCAGCGACATCTCCATCGACCCGAGCGCGATCCAGTTCGTGCTCGATACCAAGGCAGGCAAGGCGAACATCCACCTGTCGCTGCCCGTGGCGGCGCTCGGATCGGATGCCACCCAGCTCCAGGCGCTGGGCGTGACCGGCGACACCCTCGATCTCGACGTGATCTATGACGGGACCGCCCTGTACGCCAAGAGCCCGCTCGCCGCGACGCTCATCCCGATGCTCACCGCGCAGTCGGGCCAGCCGATCACCGGCGACCTGACGGGCTGGCTGAAGCTCGGCACCGCCGACGACTTCGCCGGCCTCGCCGACTCGCTGGGCGGGCTGGCCAGCACCGCACCGGATGCGTCAGCCGCGCCGTCCCCGCTGGGCAACCTCGACCCGGCTCAGCTCAAGACCGAGCTCGAGAGCTCGGGGGTCACGCTCACGTACGTGGGCAGCGAGAGCCGCAACGGCGTCGACTCCGACCACCTCACGGCATCTGTCGATGCCTCGAAGCTCGCGTCGAGTCCGCTGGCCAACGAGATCCCGGCCGGGCAGCTCGGCCAGATCCAGGACCTGGCCACCGGCGACACGCTGTCGGTCGACATGTGGCTCGATCGGTCCGACGGCCGCCTCAACGAGCTCGACCTGCACATCGGTTCCTCGGACGGCTCGAAGACGGACCTCACGATCCTCGTCAGCGTCCCCGACTCGACGTCGTTCGACGCACCGGCGACGTCCACCGACGTCCCGATCGTGCCGCTGCTGATGACCCTGATGCAGACCTTCGGCGGCTCGCTCCCGATCCAGCCGTAGCAGCCCGGGCCGGCGGAGCAAACCGCCGACCTCACACCGTGCCGTTGACCGGCCGCCGCGATCGCGGCGGCCGGTCCGCTGTTCTGAGCCGGCCGCCCGCCACGCCGGCCAGAACACCGAGCGGTTCAGGCCAGCACGTCATCCGGCCGCGCGTGACCGGAATGCCGGGCGTCGTCCGGCGGTCAGCCGGCCAGGGTTCCCGGCACGACCCGGCCGTCGGCATCGAGCGTGGCCCGGCGGCGGAGGTTGCGCAGCTCGGCGCCCGGGACCTGGTCGCGAGCGTGGTAGCTCGAGCGCACGAGCGGCCCCGACTCCACGTGCTTGAAGCCGAGCGCCAGCGCCTCTGCCCGCATGGCCGCGAACTCGTCGGGGTGGTAGTAGCGCTCGAGCGGCAGGTGCTGCTCGGTGGGGCGCAGGTACTGGCCGATGGTCAGGATGTCGACATCGACCGTCCGCAGCGCCTCGAAGCACTCGCTGAGCTCGGCACGTGTCTCGCCCAGGCCCACCATCAGCGAGCTCTTGGTATGCGCCGCGTGCCCATACTCGGCGGCATAGGCCTTGGCCCGCTCGAGCACCCCGAGCGTGCGGTCCCAGCGGGCACGCTTGCGGACCGGCTGCTGCAGCCGGCGCACCGTCTCGAGGTTGTGGTTGAGAATGTCCGGCCCCGCCTCCATCACGGCGCGCAGTGGGGCCTCCTCGCCGTTGAAGTCCGGGATCAGGACCTCCACTCCCATCAGCGGGCTGCGGGCGCGGATCTCGCGGATCGTGGCGGCAAAGGCACCGGCGCCCCCGTCGGGCAGGTCGTCGCGGGCGACGCTGGTGACCACCACGTGGTCGAGGTTCATCGCCGACACCGCCTCTGCGACCCGTCGCGGCTCGTCGTCGTCGAACCAGGTGGGCCGGCCGGTCTTGATCGCGCAGAAGCCGCAGGCACGGGTGCAGACGTCGCCCAGGATCATGACCGTGGCAGTGCGCTGCTCCCAGCACTCCCCTACGTTGGGGCAGCGGGCCTCCTCGCACACGGTGTTGAGGTTCAGGCCCCGGAGCAGCCCCTTGAGGTCGTGGTAGTTGGCGCCCGACGGCATTCGCGAGCGGATCCAGTCGGGATGGCGCCGGAGCGCCCGACCGCCATCGGCCGCGGGCTCGATCGGACCGCCACCGACGGCGATCGAGATGTCAGCCGGAGACGCGTGGTGGCCGTGTCCGGGGTTGGAGTCGAAGATCGGAAGCTCGCGGGCCATGGGCTGCTGGTCGTCCTCGTGCCTAGTAGACGGTGGTCTCGGGGCCAACGCCCTCGAGCCACGCCTTGATGTCGCGGAGCAGGGCCGCGCCGCCCGCGCCGTCGTTTGCTCGATGGTCGACCGCGAGGACCATGTTCATGACGGGCCTGATCGCGATCACGTCGCCGTCGTCGGTGCTGACCACGACCGCCCGCTTGGTGATCGCCTCCATGGTCACGATGCCCACCTCCGGGACGTTGAGGATCGGCATCACGAGGTTGGTCCCGAGGTAGCCCGTGTTGTCGACGGTGAATGTGCCGCCGCCGAAGTCGTCGAGCCGGAGCTTGTTGTTGCGGGCGCGAACCGCGACATCGTTGATGGCCATGTTCAGGCCGTGGATCGAGAGCTGATCGGCGTCGCGGATGACCGGGACGATCAGCCCATCCTCGACGGCGACCGCCACCCCGATGTTGATCCTGCGCTTGGCCAGCAGGCCCTGGTCGGTCCAGTGGGCATTGAACCTGGGGTTGCGCTTGAGGGCCTCCGCCGACGCCTTGACCACGAACGGGACATAGCTGAGCGAGACCCCCTCCTTCGCCTGATACGCCTTCTTCGCCCGCTCGCGCAGCGCGACCAGGTGCGACGCATCCACCTCCATATGCACGTAGGCGTGCGGCGCCTGGAGGGCACGAGTCATCTGCGCGGCGATTCCCTTGCGCATCTGGCTCATCGGCACCAGCACCTCGTCGGCGCCGGGCGGGAACGCGATAGCGGGACCGGTCGCGGGGGTCGAAGCGGGCGCCGGTCGCGCGGAGGTGGGGGCCGACGTTGCCGGAGACGCAGCCGCCGGGGCAGACGTTGCGGGAGACGCAGCCGCCGGCGACGCCGGGAGCTGGGTGCCGGTCCGCATCGCCTCGACGACCGCCAGCACGTCCTCGCGGGTGATCCGGCCTCCACCCCCGGTACCTGGGACCTGCGAGGCCTCGAGCCCGTGCTCGCGCAGCAGCCGCCGGACGGCCGGCGTCATCCGCGCATTCGGGTCGCCCATCGCGGGTGGTGCCGCGACGGCGGCGGGCGCGGAGGCTGCGGCGATCGGCAGCACTGAGGCTTCGACCGGCGGTGCAGCCGCCTGAGGAGCGGGCTCCGGTGCCTCCGGCACCGGGCGCTCATCCGATCCGGCCGGACCGTGCGCGACCTCGAACCCGGGCTCGCCGGGGCCGGGGGCTGCCGCCGGCGTCGAGGCTCCTGCCCCCGCGGTCGAGGCTCCTGCCCCAGCGGTCGATGCATCCGCTCCGTCGTCGGCCGTCTCGATCACCGCGATCTCGGCGTTGTTGGGGACCGTCGCGCCCTCCTCGGCCAGGATCTCCTTGAGCACGCCCGCGAACGGCGACGGGACCTCCGCGTTCACCTTGTCGGTGATCACCTCGACCAGCGGCTCGTACTTCTCGACGGTGTCGCCCGGCTGCTTGAGCCAGCGCCCGATCGTGCCTTCGGCCACGCTCTCACCGAGCTGGGGCATCGTCACCTTGGCCACTGGGTGTGTTCCTCCGATGGGGCACGTGGGGCGCCGGGTCGCTGCGTCTAGTGTTGCGCATCCGGCCCGTCCATGCCGCAACAACGGCGTCGCGCCTGGGCTCCACGAACGGCCTCGCATCACCTGCGCGCATCACGGCCGCATCACCTGCGCGCACCACGGCGGCAGCACCCTGGGCAGCAGCACCCGGGCCACGCAACCTGCGGGCTGGATGCGCGCGAACGACCTCGGTCGCCGGTTTCTCCGTCACGCACGCCAGGAACGCGTACAAGACGCCCTGCGCGAGCCAGCGTCAGCCAGGTACGCGTCCGGCGCGCGAACGACCGTCCAGCACGGTCTTTCTCGAAGCTCGCACCCGGTGACCGGCGCCGGCGCTCTGGACACTACGCCCCCCGCGCGCAGGTGACAGGAACAGCAGCAGCGCGGCATCACTGATCGGCGCCCGAAGCCAGGACCGCGCCGCCGAACCCCGGATCGGGTACGAGCGAGCGAGCACGGTCGCGTGCGCGGCGACGCGTCGACGGGCCGTCGATTCGTCAGGCAGGACCAGGAGCCGGGCACACGTGGTCGCCCTCAACCCGAACCGCTCACGCGCGATCGTTGGGCCGAGCCGCACCTTCACGTCGTGGCGACGCAGCGTCTCCTCGACCGAGTTGAGACTCGACTTCACCTCTGACACGAGCAGTGCCCGCATCCCGAGGTGCCACGCGAGCAGGTCAATGGATCCACGCTCTCCGTAGACCGAGAACGAGACCTCCGCGTGCACGACCCAGCCGGTTTCTTCGAGCCTGCGGGCGAGCTGCCCGACCAGCGCAGCGTGCCGATGATCCACGATCCGATCGAGCTCGCCGCCACGCCAGCGCGCATCGAGCGCGAGGCTCATCTCAAGCACCGCGAAGACCGCACGGATCGTTTGCAGCGGCATCCGATCGATCCGGCCACGCTCGATGCGGGACACCTGGTCCTGGCTGATCCCTGCCCTTGCGGCAACATCCCCCTGACGCCATCCGAGACGGTGCCGGACCGCTCGAACCCGGGTACCGAGGCGCACGTCGTCCACGACCACAGGATGCGTGACCATCCTTACCTGACAGGTATCGGCGGGCTGGCGCGGCACCGTTCGAGGCGCGAACCGCGGGCTGGATCAGCGCCGTGCCGCTCGATGGTGGCCGCGTCGCCGGAACCCGGACCCACGAGGCAACACCGAAGCGGGTGACGATGACGCTACGGCCCTGGCACGGGCGACCAACGCTTCGAGCTCGTCCAGCAGCCGCTCGTCAACGGGAGCGCGGCCAGCTGCTCCGTCGTGGGGCCGCCATCGCTTCTCCGCGGACCTGCCGTCAGGCCGCCGTCAGTAGGCCGCCAGCCTCCGGATCGCGTCCGCGATCTTGACCGGGTTGAGCATGAACCAGTCCTCGAGAGCGTGGTTGTAGGGCACGCCCGGCACGTCGGGACCCGCGATCCGCGACACGGGGCCGTCGAGGTAGTCGAACGCCTCGTCGGCGACGATCGCCGCGATCTCGGCTCCGTAGCCGCCGAACCGGTTGTCCTCGTATGCGACCAGGCACTTGCCGGTCTTGCGCACCGACGACAGCACCGCGTCCCGATCGAGTGGCCGGAGGGTTCGCAGGTCGATCACCTCGACGTCGACCCCCTCGCCGGCGACCCGCTCTGCTGCCTCCAGCGCGTAGTGGACCATCAGGCCGTAGGCGATCAGGGTCACCTGCCGGCCGGGACGACGGACCACGGCCCGGCCCAGCGGTACGGTGTACTCCCCGTCCGGGACGTCGCCCCGGACGCTCCGGTACATCTTCTTGTGCTCGAAGAACAGAACCGGGTCATCGTCCCGGATCGCCGTCCGCAGCAGCCCCTTCGCGTCGTGCGGCGTCGACGGGATGACCACCTTGAGCCCCGGCACGTGGGTGAAGAACGCCTCCACCGACTGGCTGTGGTAGAGCGCGCCGTGGACGCCGCCGCCGTACGGTGCACGGATCACCATCGGGACCGTGAACCCGTTGTTGGACCGGTAGCGCATCCGTGCGGCCTCGGACACGATCTGGTTGAAGGCCGGGTGGATGAAGTCCGCGAACTGGATCTCGGCCACCGGACGCAGGCCGTTGAGCGCGGCACCGATCGAGGCACCCACGATCATCGACTCGGTCAGCGGCGTGTCGATCACCCGGTCGTCGCCGAACTCGGTCCACAGGCCATCGGTGGCAAGGAACACGCCACCCTTCTTGCCCACGTCCTCGCCCAGCACCACGACCGACTCATCGCGCCGCATCTCCTCGGCCAGGGCCTCGCGGACGGCCTCGATGAAGGTCTTGACCGCCATCAGCCCGGGCTCCCGGCCGGCGCGGTCGAGCCACCGGCACCACCCGTGCCGCCCGCACCAGAACCCTGATGCCAGGGCGGCGCCGTCTCGCCCGGCCAGTGCTCGGCGTACACCCAGTCAATAGCCGTCGCCGGATCGGGATCGGGCTCGGCCTCCGCGAAGTCGGTGGCGTCGTCGACCTCGGCCTTGATCTCCGACGCCAGGGCCGCCTCGATCTCGTCGGTGAGCACACCGGCGTCCCGGAGCCGGGCCCGGAAGATGGGCAGGGGATCGAGCGTCCTGCCCTCCTCGAGATCCGACTCGGTGCGGTACTTCGTCTGCTGGTCGTCGGACGAATGGCCGGTGAGCCGGGTCACCTTGGCCTCGATCAGGGTGGGTCCGTCACCACGGCGCGCGCGCTCGACGGCGTCACGCCCGGCCACGTAGCACGCGAGCACGTCGGTGCCATCGACCACCACGCCGGGTATCCCGTACCCGCTCGCCCGGTCGGCCACGTCGCGGACCGCGAGCTCTCTCTCGGCCGGGACGCTGATCGCATACCCGTTGTTCTCGACGATGAACACGAACGGCAGCCGGTGGATGGCGGCGAAGTTGAGCGCCTCGTGGACGTCGCCCTGGTTCGAGCTCCCCTCGCCCATGATCGCGACCGCGACCTGGTCGAGATGCCGGATCTTGGCCGCCAGCGCGATCCCCACCGCGTGCAGGATCTGGGTCGCCACCGGTGACGACACCGACACCAGGTGATGGCGCACGTGGCCGTAGTGGCCGGGCATCTGGCGTCCACCGGACGAGGGGTCGATACCCTTCGCATATTGGGCGAGCATCAGGTCCCGGGCGGTCATCCCGAACGTGAGGCAGGTCGCGATCGAGCGGTAGAACGGCGCGATCCAGTCGTGCTCCCGGCGGAGCGGCCAGGCAAGGCCCACCTGGGCGCCCTCGTGGCCCTGGCCGCTGATCACGAACGGGATCCGGCCCGCGCGGTTGAGGATCCACATCCGCTCGTCGACCGCGCGGGCAAGCGCGACCGTCCGGTACATCGCGAGCAGGTCGGCATCGGTCAGGCCGACCGAGGCGGCGAGGGGGCTCGTCGCGGCATCGCCGTGGCCGGTGACGGTCATCGCGTCCTCCTGTTGGCCGGTGCTGCGCCGGTCCGGCCGGGCCGGTCACGCCTGGCCGTCTGGAAGTGGCCGGCTAGAAGTTGATCGACCGCCCGTCGATCGCCATCGCGGTCTCGCCCATGATCTCCGAAAGCGTCGGGTGCGCGTGGGTGGCCGCGCCGATCTCCCAGGGCGTGGCCTCCAGGGTGAGCGCGACCGAGGCCTCGGCGATGAGGTCCGTCGCGTGCGGGCCGATGAGATGCACGCCCAGCGTCTCGTCGGTGTCGCGATTGGCGATGATCTTGCCGAACCCCTCGTACTCGCCGCCGATGATCGCCTTGCCGATCGCCTGGAACGGGATCTTGGCGGTCTTGATGGGCAGGCCGCGCTCCTCGCACTGCTGCTCGGTCAGCCCGACCGACGCGATCTCCGGCCGGCAGTAGGTCGCCCGCGGCTGCTTCACGTAGTCCATCGGATGGACGTCGGTCTCGCCCGCGATCGTGTGAGCCGCGATGATGCCCTCGTGGGCCGCCGTGTGGGCGAGCATCAGGCCGCCCACGATGTCGCCGATCGCGTACAGGTGCGGCTCGGCGGTGCGCATGTGGCCGTCGACCTTCACGATCCCCCGGTCGACCTGCGCCATCGTCGTATCCAGCCCGACGTCCTCGACGTTGGTGGCGCGGCCGGTGGCGACGAGGAGCATGTCCGCCCCGAGCTCGGCCGCCTCCTTGCCCTCCGGACCCACGGTGATCCGGACGCCATCCTTGCCGGCGACGACCGACTTCGGGTCGAAGCGGGCGTTCGTCATCACCTTGATCCCGCGCCGCGTGAACGTGCGCTCGAGCTCCTTGCTCACGTCGCGGTCCTCGAGCGGCACCACCGCGGGCAGGTACTCGAGGAGCGTCACGGTGGCGCCCAGGTCGTGGTACATCGAGGCGAACTCGACCCCGACCGCCCCGGCGCCGATCACGATCACGCTGGCCGGCAGGGTGTCCGCGCGCAGCACGTCGTCCGAGGTCACGATCCGGGTCCCGTCCGGATCCAGCCCGGGCAGGCTCTTCACCCGGGAGCCGGTGGCCAGGATGACGTCGGTCGCGTTGAGGACGCGCTCGCCACCTGCGCCCGGCGTGCCATCGTCACCCGCCATCTGCACGCGTACCTTGGTCGCGCCCTCGAGCCGGCCGCGACCCTGGACCCAGGTCACGCCGTACTTCTTGACCAGGGTCTGGACGCCCTTCCACATCCGGTTGACGACCTGGTCGCGGCGCCTGGCCATCTGCGCGTAGTCGATGCTCGTCTCCCCGCCCAGCACGAGGCCGAAGTCGACCGCGTGGCGCAGCCGCTCGTTGAACGCGGCCGATTCGAGCAGCACCTTGGTCGGGATGCAGCCGCGGTGGAGGCAGGTACCACCGAGCTTGTCCTCGTCGACCAGGGCCACCTTCAGGCCCAGCTGCGAGGCGCGGAACGCCGCGGCATAGCCGCCGGTGCCCGCGCCGAGGACGACGAGGTCGAAATCGTTTGAGGAGCCGACGGCCATCGGTCAGGGAATCTCCGCTGGGGTCACGCGTCGGGCGGCAGGCTGTCGCGGGCGGGCGTGGAGGGAACGGGACATCGCGGTCGATCGTACTACGGGTCCCCTGGAGCGGGACCGGCGTCGCCAGCTGCAGGCTAGGGTCCTGGGGACCCTGATGCAGATCGACTTCGCGACGACGACGGCCGCGTGGCGATCGAACGGGTCGGGGGGGCGTGGCCTGCCGCTCGCCGCAAGCACCGATCCGAGCCCGGAACCCCAACCCCCCGATCCCTTGCTCGGCCCGGCGCGTTCCCCCCGTGAGGGTGGCGGCGAGGCCGCTGCAGCAACGTTGCCTGGTGGGCGCCCTCGCCACCAGCAGGGGATGATCCCTCGTTAACGCAAGGACCGGGCCGCGGAAACCCGCGACCCGGTCCGAGGGTCTCTCCTCAGCCGCCGCGAACCGTGCGGAAGCAATCCGAGCAGTACACGGGCTTGCCGTTGGTTGGCCGGAACGGGACGCGAGCCTCCTTGCCGCAGCTGGAGCAGGTCGCGCTGAACATCTCGCGCGGCCCGCCGCCTCGGCTGCCGAAGCCACCGCCACCGCCACCGCCGTATCCGCCGGCGGAATAGCCGCCGCCGCCGCCGTACCCGGAGTCGTAGCCGCCCGCGTACGAGCCGCCACCGTATCCGCTGTCACCACCCGAGCGCGCGGCCTTACGGCTTGCGCGGCACGAGGGGCACCGGCGAGGCTCCGAGAATCCCTTCTCGGCGTAGAAGTCCTGCTCGCGCTCCGTGAAGGCGAACTCCATCGAGCAATCCGAACAGGTCAGGGTCTTGTCGGCCACGTGCCGATCTCCTCCAGTTCTCGCCGCCTCTTGCCCGGGTCCTCGAGTTGTGCCGGAGGAGACCAAGTTTCGCGCGTGCGATCAGGTGTGAGCGTGCATGGCGATCCATGCACGCGCGGAGTGTAAGGGCAAACCGCAACCGTGGCGATACCTTTTGTCCCCCTTTTTCGCCAGGATCATCAGGGCAGAGGATCAGACGTGCTCGTGGAGCCTGCGTTCAGGCTTGCGCGTCGAGGCTTGGGAGCGCCCCGGTTGCGGGTGAACGGCGGAGGCGCCGACGGGCCTGGCACGTGAGCATTGCCGCAGCTTGCGGTTCCGGCAACGCGCCGATCATAGGACCCTCAGGGACGTGGGCTGCGCAGGATCCGCCACAGGACGAAGCTCGTGCCGACCACGAGGACGGCGATGAGCAGTGGTGTGCGGAACACGACCTCCTGACCCTGCGAGGGCAGGACGGCCGTCAGGGCAGCGGCGGCCAGCACGACGATCACGACGATGGCGGCCACGATGAGGACCTCGCGGACGCCGGGCTGTCGCGGATCAGGCACGGTTCGGCTCGTCGGCCATCGGGTGTCGCCTCAGCCACGGGGCGTCTCGTCGCCGAAGGCGCTTCTCGTCACCCAATCCGATCACCCGCGATCCGCTTCGGGTGGGATCCCGATCGGGGCAACCAGGACACGGCCCGCAAACGCACGACCGCGCCTCGTCCGCAGGCCGCTCTTCGGGCGGTGAAAGGTGACGGTCAGGTCGGCCCGGACCGCCGGATCGGATGGGTCGCCCGACGTCAGGTCCACGGCCGTGGGCGTGTCAACCGCCAGCACGGGAACCCCCGCCTCGCGGGCGCGGCGCACGACCTCGACCGCGGTCCGGATCGGCTCCCGCAGCTGGCCATGCACCCCCGTTCCGAGCAGCGCATCGACGATCACGCCGGCCCGCTCGATGCCCTGACCCAGGATCGCCAGGTCGCGCGCCACGGGGGCATGGATCCGGGTCACCAGGGCCAGACCACCCAGGCGGTCCCAGTTGCGCGCGGCATCGGCCGTGCGCGGTCGTGGCTCGGCGGCCACCAGAACGGCGATCACGGCCATGCGCCAGCCGGCCAGACGCCTCGCCGCCACGAACCCGTCGCCACCGTTGTTGCCGGGCCCCGCGAGCACCAGCACGGGCCGTTCCTCGCGCCCATTGCGAACGGCCAGGGCGCGGGCTGCGGCGGCGACGGCGGTCCCCGCATGCTCCATCAGCCGCTCCCCGGGGATGCCCTGCGCCTGGGCCTTGCGGTCCGTGCCGGTCATCGCCTCGGCGGAGATCGCGGTGCGCGAGGCGGCGTCGGCCCAGCGTTGGGCCAGCTCGTCGAGCGACAGCGCGGCGAGGTCCGGATCGTCCGCGGGCAGCGGGGCCGTGTCGGTGGGCATCGGCTACAGGGTACCGGGGGTCGCGCGGGCCCAGCACGCGATCCAGCGGCGGATCGTCCGGGTGGCGGGCCGTCTACGGCGCTCGGCGGCCGCGAGCGGCCTGAGCTCAGCGGACGGTGACGGCCACCCGCTGCACGTGGTTGACGCCCATCCCCTGGTGGTTCCAGGGCGCCTCGAGCGGCTGCACCCGACCCACGGCATCGGTCGCGCGGCAGGCCAGCTCATGCTCGCCCGCCGTCGCCTGCCACTCGAACCGCCAGCCCCGCCAGGCGAAGTCGCCGCGCGCCGGCCCGAGCTCGGCGTCCGACCAGGCACCATCGACCCCGACCTCGACCCTGGTGACCGGTGCTTCGCCGGACCATGCCCGCCCCGACAGCCGGACCGGGCCGGCATCCAGGTAGCGGTGCCGGGTAAGGAAGTCGGGGATGCCGGGCGGGATCATCAGCGCCCGCACGCGCTGGCGAGTGACCGGCTCGCCGGGGTCGTCCGCGTCCTGCTGGTAGCGGTACGCGTCGGCCTGCTGGTAGCCACGGAACGGCTCCCGCGACACCGAGATCCGCGTCAGCCACTTGACGCTGGTCATCCCGTACCAGCCGGGCACCAGCAGCCGGACCGGGAAGCCGTGCTGGGGCTCGAGCGGGCGGCCGTTCATCTCGTACGCGAGCATGACCTCGGGCCGGCGAACCTCCTCGATCGTGAGCGACCGGCCGTATGCCTGCTCCAGCTCGCCCTGGATGCCGCGGTCGGCTCCCTCGAACACCACCTCGACGGCGCCCTGGGCGAGACCCGTCTCCTCGAGGATCGGCCACAGAGGCGTGCCGGTCCACTCGGCAGTGCCGATTGCCTCGGTCAGCCAGGGCACGCTGATCGGACGGGGGCTCAGTCGCGCCCGCCCGTTCCCGGCGCACTCCATGGTCACCGGGATCGTCTGTCGCGGCCGGGCCCGCAGCTCATCC
>Ga0307446_1000063_pt1 | contig 28583 bp, 17 predicted proteins | sample SalMarSW160320MG_FD_202141 | JGI IMG/M metagenome (GOLD analysis project Ga0307446, IMG submission 202141) | Salt marsh sediment microbial communities from the Plum Island Ecosystem LTER, Massachusetts, United States - SW1603-20 | ecosystem: Environmental > Aquatic > Marine > Intertidal zone >... | reverse complement strand
TGATGAGATACAACTCATCCCTGGGAAGAATGTTACTGTTACTCTTTTTATAAATCAGTCTGAAAATACTACAGGAATCGTTACACTTGAAGGTACATGGATTGAAAATACACCAGAGGGAATAGTCGTTGCTCTACAACCAACAACAGGTTTAACCCCTTTTACGAGTACCATTACTTTTCAGTCATCCATCCTTGCAAATCCAGGATTGTATACCTATCAACTCTGTGGACAATCAGAAGGAATTAATCATACCACAGAAATTCATATCAATGTTACAACTGATTTGATAGTCACATTACATACAGATAAAGATCAATATCTAAAAGGACAACAAATCAATCTCTACGGAAATGCAACCACCTTAAATGATGTGAGTATTGATTCTGGCGATGTTATGATATCGATTTCAAACGGGAAAAATAATATTTCCCTAACAACTCAAATTCAAAACGGCTCATTTAGCTATCTTTATCCGATTTCTTACGGAGATACAGATGGAGTCTGGACCATAAAGGTTAGAGTAGTAGATACAAAAGGACATATTGGAATCCAATCAAAGAATCTCACCGTTTCTCTTCCTCCAGATATTATGCGTTTTGCTGTCGATTTCTATTCACCACCAAATAATGCAGTCTATCAGCGAGGTGACTCATTTGATATCTCTGTATTTGTCACCGAAAACGAACAAAGTGTACGAAATGCAACGACTCTTTGTACATTACCATCTTCAGAGACAATCCCTCTCCTCGAATACTCCCCGGGAAACTATAAACAAAAATATACTATTCCATGGGATGCCCCCATTGGAGAATGGTTTTTTACTGTTGAAAGCATAAAAAACGTTAGTGGTACATTAAAAGCGGGAGGGAGCGCTCTTTCAATCATTATAGAACCTGCACCGTTACAACTTACAATTTTAGAGCCGCAAGAGTTACAATTTCCAACTGATTCCAAGATTCCTTTTAAAGTTGAGGTTCGGTATTTTGATAACACGCTAATGAGAACAGGGACAGTATTTATTACAACACCTCATGGCAATATCTCTTTACAGAATGAGAATAATGGTATGTATACCACGAATATTACTGTAACCGCCCAGGATATTGGAAGCCAAGTCTTTGAAATAAGCGCAATAGATTTATTTGGAAATGAAGGGGGCGCCAAAAAAATCTTATTAATTTCTTCAGAATCACCATCTAGCATCCTTGTAATTGTGATACCATTATTTACCGCAGCTCTATGTGGAATAATCGGTTTGGTTCTAATAAGGAGAATCTATAGGTCCCAGCGCTTAAAAAATATTCAGGATGAGATGATAGAAACACAAAGACTCCAAGAAGAAGCAGCAAAAAAATATTATAAGGAAGGATCAATTTCGAAGGAGATTTATGAAGCACTTATCTACGAGCATACGCAACGCTATGCTCATCTTCAAAAAGAAGAACGAAAAATTATGCATAAATAACACAAAAAATCATCTTTCTTGATAACGCAACATAGCTATAATCCTAGTTACCCTAGCATTTATTAGATATATGTTTTGACTCCTCCGCTAACATCCTTATCAAGGTTTATAAAAAAAAGCATTTTCTGAAAAATAACTTCTTCATTTACTATTGAAAATGAGAAATAGAAAAAATATGGTTAATAATAAGTATATTAAACCTATCGTTCAACAAAAGAATAATATAATAAACCTGTAGTTTACTCCCCTGAGATCAAGATGGAACGATTTACTAAATTCAAAACCATGATTTTCCCAAGGGAAGTCATCGTCGGTCACAACACGACTGATCAAATCAAAGGAATCTGCAATCACCTTGCACCAAGCAACAACGTGCTGCTCGTCTGCGATAAAAACACCAAAAAAATATCTGGTGATCGCATAGAAAAAATCCTCTCTGGTGCTGGATATGAAGTCGACATGATTGTCCTCTCGTTACCTATAATAAAACGGGATGTGCTCCCCGCATGGCCGACAATCCGAGAAGTTAATACGGTTGTTAAAGAAGCAAAGAAGACCGGTTCAGATTTCCTAATCGGTGTCGGAGGCGGTTCCGTCATAGACGTTACAAAATGTGCTGCTTACGAACTATCGACAAATTTTGTCAGTGTCCCGACGTCTGCTTCACATGATGGTATGGCATCACCTCGCGCCGCACTAAAGGATAAAAATGGATCTATATCAAAAACAGCGGTATCGCCCATGGCGGTCCTTGCTGACACCGCAGTGATTATGAAAGCTCCGTATCGTATGCTTGCCTCCGGATGCGCTGATGTGATATCGAATCTTACCGCAGTCAAAGATTGGGAGCTGGCCCATCGATTAAAAGATGAAGAATTTAGCACCTTTGCTGCGTCACTATCAACAACATCATCCCAACTCCTCTTAAACAAAGCAGAGGATATCCGCACAGGCCTTGAAGAAGCGGTCTGGCAAGCCATAAAATGCATGGTCGTTTCAGGGGTAGCCATGAGCGTTGCTGGAAACACACGCCCTGCATCTGGTGCAGAACACATGTTCTCTCACATGCTGGATTCTATCGCGCCCGGAAAGGCCTTACATGGAGAACAATGTGGAGTAGGCTCAATTATGATGATGTATCTTCACGGAGGGGATTGGCAGCAAATCCGTGATGCATTAAAGATGATTGGAGCTCCTACCACTGCCAAAGAATTAAACATCCCAAAGAAAAAAATAATCCAGGCACTGATGGGTGCCCAAAGGATACGCCCTGATCGATATACAATCCTTGGTGAACTCGGGTTAACAGAAGATGCTGCAAAGAAACTTGCGAAGATAACTGGAGTGATTTAATGGTCCTTGTTACACTTGTTGGTGAACAACTTGCTGTAGAAGGAGAAGAATTTACTTATCTTGGATCCAATAGTGAATGTAGAAACTGCCAACTCAAAACAGTCTGTTTCAATCTCAAACCAGGGCGAAACTACCGTATTACCAAATTACGAGATAAATACCATAAATGCAACATCCATGAAGGTAAGGTAATCGTCGTAGAAGTTGAAGAACTCCCGTTAACAGTCGCTGTCACAAAAGATCTATCAAAGGGAACAACGACAACAGTGGAAAAAAAAGACTGTAAGAATATCGGGTGTGACTCATATGATATCTGTACAAATACCGCACTTCAAAACGGAAAAACTTATACCATTACGAAAGTGTATGAAAAAATAAAATGCCCAAAACATTATGAGTTATATAAGGTAGATGTCTCTGACTAATATCAAAAAAGTGACTCCCCTAATAGCTTTGTTCTCCATTTCTTGCAATATAAAAATAAGAGAAAGAAAGGAACGTTAGATTTTTGTTTCACTTTTTAAGAGTTTGACTTTATCCAGCTTCTCCCAAGTAAAATCAGGTTCTTCTCGTCCAAAGTGGCCATACGCAGCGGTGTTCTTAAAGATTGGTCGGCGCAAGTCAAGATGCCCGATAATATCAGCGGGTTTTATAGGAAAAAATTCTCGGATAAGTGTCTCAATGGCATCAATGGAAATCTTATTTGTACCAAAACAATCAATATTAATGGAAACCGGCTCTGCGACCCCAATTGCATAGGCAAACTGGATTTCGCATTTCTCTGCGATTCCTGCAGCGACGATGTTCTTTGCGATGTACCGCGTCGCATACGCAGCACTGCGATCAACTTTGCTTGGGTCTTTTCCAGAGAAAGCACCACCGCCATGCCTGCCTATACCACCGTACGTATCAACAATAATTTTTCTACCGGTCAACCCAGCATCAGCATACGGACCACCACGAATAAATGCACCTGTCGGATTGACATGATAAATCGTATCCTTATCGATCCAATCATTGCAAATGGGTTTAATTATTACGTCGATTACATCCTTTCGAATCCGATCATTAGAAACTCCACCATCGTGCTGTGTTGATACGACAATTGTATGGGCGCGTAGGGGTTTGCCTTTTTCGTCGTATTCGATTGACACCTGAGATTTCCCGTCAGGTCGTAAGTATGGAATTCGACTATTTTTCCTTATCTCTGATAATCGTCGGGTCAGTCTATGCGCAAGAAGGATCGGCAAGGGCATGAATTCCTTAGTCTCGTTACAAGCATACCCGTACATCATTCCTTGGTCACCGGCACCTTGTTCTTTATGAAGATTTTTTATCGCAGTAACACCTTGAGAAATATCCGGACTTTGCTCTGTTATTTGAACCCAGACAGAGCAGGTTTCCCATTCGATTCCATATTCGGATTTGGTGTACCCAATTTTTTTAATGGTATCACGGACGACATGAGGGATGTCAATATACGCCTCCGTAGTCATTTCACCAAAGACCATAACACCCCCGTTTTTAGTGGCGGTCTCAATTGCAACCCGTGAGTTTTTATCCTGTCGGAGTGCTTCATCAAGTATTGCATCTGATATCAAGTCACACATTTTATCAGGATGCCCTTCCGTAACAGATTCTGAACTTACGATATTTCTTCGTTTTGTCATATACTCACCCAATAAAGAAACTGATATACAAGGAATTCCACAACTAGAAGTGATTTATTAAGTTTATCAAAGAAGAAACGAGGTGTCTTTTCCCGAAATTACTTCCTCCTAGAAAAAAACAAAGACGATTCAGTTCCGATGAGGAAACTGAATCAACAAAAAATACGATGGATCATCAAACAGATCGACAAAGGAGAACAATCTACCTACAGAATCGCCAAAACACAGGATATCACACCACGATGGGCTAGAGAACTCCACCACCAGTTTTACACCCTCTACCAATACCCATACCCAAAGAAAGCAGGAAGAAAACCAACACCACCCTCTGACGAGGAGAAACAGATCATCTTAGCGATACGCAAACAGCACCCTCTGAATGCTCTGACCTTGGAAAAGATCCTCGCAGAACAGGGCATTCACATCGGTCATAACCGGATCCATCGAATCCTCAAGGAAGCTGGACTCGTGAAAGACGAACCACATAAACAACGACGACGAAAATGGGTACGTTACGAACGACGATACAGCAACAGCCTCTGGCATGCAGACTGGTTCGAAGAAACACATGAACAGATCATCCTCTTCGAGGATGATGCCTCACGATTCATCACTGGTTTCGGCGTGTTTTCCAACGCTAATACGGAGAACTCCAACCAGGTTCTCCATCAAGCAATCACCAACTATGGTAGACCAAAGCAAATGATGACGGACCATGGGACACAATTCACTTCACTACCCAAGGTAACCTGCCCAGATCCAAAACAGAACCTGTTTCAACAACTGTTGAAACAACACGGGATCCTTCATATCAAAGCCAGGGTGAAACACCCACAATCCAATGGAAAAGTAGAACGAGCTGGACAGACCATTGAACAGCTACGAAAGCACTTTCCCAGCTGGGATGAAACTGTGTACTACTATAACTTTCAACGGCCTCATAGCAGTCTTGAAAATGGACACCTGAGAACGCCTTATCAGGCGTTCCAGGATAAAATGAGGGCGAAAAACTTAAGGTGAGAGAATGGTTTTGAAAAATCAGAAGGAAGTTAAATCAGGAAATCACAATCCGAGATTAGTTGTTCATAAAAAGAGAGCACGCGTTGAGATTATCAATGGAAATATCCCAGATTTGAACGCATAATGTGTTCCATATATTTTCATCGAATCTTCCTTTGATTTTCCCTATAATCTGGTAATCATAGATCGGTCCGTCTACATTGTCTTTATTGTTGGTGATGGTGTAGTATGTTTTTATTCCATTTTCGAATGTCTTTTGATATACCGCTCTCTGTTCTACTGTATCGTTGATGGTATAATAGAGGATGATGTCTCCTTCTCCAATTGATAATCCTTGATATGTTGATTTTTCAAAAATGATATATCCGTCGTTCATATCGATTCGACGTATTTTATCGTTTTTAATGTATTGATACGCGTTTGGGTGTTGAAATGAGTCGATAAACGTATCGATACCAAGGAGTTGCGTTATGGTAATAAACGGGAGATTTACGATGATGAAGAATGCAGAAATTTTAATGATTGATTGTATTGATTTTTTCTTCATTTCATCACCTCAATCTTGCTGTTTTGTTTCGTGCTAACATTTAACATTAATTCTATATAAACACTATCTGGAAAAATGTCAACAAAGCCATATTACCGATTTTAAGGCAAATCAAAGATATAAAAAAACATTAAGAGGGGAAATACATTACAGAGATGCAATGCAAGAGATATGGACCGAGAAATACCGGCCAAAAACACTATCTGATCTCGTCGGCCAGGATAACATTATCGAGAGACTCAAGGCCTATGCAACAACAAAAAACGTTCCACATCTAATATTTGCTGGACCACCAGGTACCGGCAAAACAACAGCAGCACTCGCCCTTGCCCATGAGGTTTTTGGGGAGCATCATTGGACACAAAACTTCAATGAACTTAATGCAAGTGACGAACGAGGTATCGGTATCATACGTGGAAAAATCAAGGACTTCGCACGTACTGCACCCATTGGAGCAAACTTTAAAATTATTTTCCTTGATGAAGCGGACTCTCTAACCCAAGAAGCTCAGGCAGCTCTTCGAAGGACAATTGAAAGATACACCCATATCTGTCGATTTATTCTCTCGGTAAACTATTCTTCAAAAATCATAGAACCCATTCAATCCAGATGTGCGGTCTTTCGCTTCAAGCCACTCACTGCAGACGATGTTAAAAAATACATCAGAAAGATTGCAACAAAAGAACATTTAGAAATCAGCCCTGATGGTCTCGAAGCCCTTATTTTTATTGCACGAGGCGATATGCGAAGAGCAATCAATGTTTTGCAAGTAGGTGCATCGATTAATAAAAAAATAACAGCAGAACTCCTCTACGAAACCTCTGCGACAGCCCGACCAGAAGAGATCAAGGTACTGCTCAACACAGCTTTAGCTGGAAATTTTATGGCTGCACGAAATCAATTATACGACTTACTAATCACCTATGGATTAAGCGGTGAAGAGATTATTAAACAAATTCATCGAACCATCTTTGACCTAACAATACCGGATGACCATAAAGTGCAACTGATGGAAAAAACCGGCGAAATCGAATTCAGGCTCGTTGAAGGGAGTAACGATCACATCCAACTTGAATCACTATTAGCCCAATTCGTTCTCTTTGGTAAACGTTTAAAGTAATTTCCTCTTCTTCAAGAACTTAAAAAGGAATGACTCGATCTCCTTAGCAGTTTTATCTCCGACACCATATCTGATTCGAACAATAGGTTTCTTCGTTTTTAAAATCCGGGTAAGATCAATTGGTGTACCACTGATAACCACGTCACAATCGGTGTTGTTAATTGTCTGTTCCAATTCATGTATCTGTTTTTTCCCGTATCCCATTGCAGGGAGAACGTTTGTCAGATGGGTGTATTTGTTAAACGTGTTGATGATTGAACCAACAGCAAAAGGTCGAGGATCCACGATCGTCTTTGCCCCATGTTTTTTCGCGGCAACTAAACCAGCGCCATACCGCATCCCACCATGAGTCACTGTTGGGCCATCCTCAATAACAAGGACCCTTTTTCCTTTAATCATTTTTTTATCTTCTGCGTGAATCTCTGAAATACCATCGATGATCTGGGCTATCGAGTTTACAGATTTAACATTCGAACGAACAGTTTCGATATCTTTTTTACGAGCGGTGTTGACCTTATTGATTATGATAACATCTGCACTTCGCACATTCATCTCACCAGGGTAGTACGCAAGTTCATCACCTGCACGGTGAGGATCAGCAATGGTAAACAGTAGGTCTGGTTTAATAAATGAAAAATCGTTATTCCCACCATCCCAGATGATCACGTCCGATTCCTTTTCTGCGGTTCTGAGGATTTTCTCATAATCAACACCAGCGTAGATGATCCCATCCATATCAATATAGGGCTCATATTCCTCACGTTCCTCAATTGTGCATTTATACGTATCAAGGTCGGTATAACTTGCGAAACGTTCACAGGCCTGCATGGTCAGATCTTTATCATACGGCATAGGATGACGAATTGAGGCAACCTTTAATCCTCTCTTTCGTAGAATTTCAAAGATTTTCCTTGAAACTTGTGATTTTCCACAACCTGTCCTCACAGCACAGACCGCGATGATAGGTTTTTTTGAGAGAAGCATTGTACTCTTTGGGCCTAACAGCATGAAATCAGCGCCAGCTGCGTTCACAATCGCAGATTTTTTCATAACATAGGTATACGGAATATCACTATACGCGAAGACAACGCAGTCAACATCAAATTTTTTAATTAAATCAGTGATTTGTTCTTCTGGATAAATCGGGATGCCCTTAGGATATTGTTTCCCTGCGAGTGCTGCTGGGTATTTCCTGTCTGCGATATCAGGAATCTGGGTTGCAGTAAATGCAACAACATTGTACGCTGTATCGTTACGAAAGTACACGTTAAAATTATGAAAATCTCTTCCTGCTGCACCCATGATAATAACTTTTCTTTTCTGAATCACAAATATCCCGTCTAGCCAGGAATCCGGTGTTGGTTTATATAGATTTTTCTCATATTATCCTATAAAAACGATTTTTTCCAGTAACTACAAATACTGTGATTTAATTTCATTTATGATTGTGAGGAGTATGAACCGAGAAGCCATACCATTGATTGTTGGTATCCTTGTTCCTGTGATAATCGTAGTCCTTATTGTTTTATATATATCTGGCTACGATATCACAGAATACCTTCGAAAAATTGATATAATCTACTATATCATCGTTCTTCCATTTGGTCTGGGTCTTTTAGCAGCAATCCTGTATTTCAGGAAACCAAGAGATTAAATCTAATTAACTTTGGTAGAGAAATTTAAAGAAAGTTATAAATACGAACAAACTATATCAAAAATTGTTGGATGAGATGCACGAAAAGTAGAGTTGAGATTATTTCTCTATATGCTACTTAGGATTCGGAAACGTGGGAAGATGGGATGCATGGAATCGGTAGGAGAAGGATAATGGAGGGGTACGATGGAAACAGAAGAGAAACGTAAAAAAGTAATCCTCCATTCTTCACAACCAGACAATGATGCAGAAATTGAAAAAAAAGTAGATAAAATTTTAGACGCTCACACAGACGTTCTAGAAAGAAAAGGCAAGCAGAACCAACAATCAGAGAACATGTCGTTTGATAAGGAAAAACGACCTTCTCTTTTTTATATCAATGATAAGGAAAACAAGAAGTCTGTAAAAAAAACAACAATTGAAAATCAACAAAAAAACAAACATTATCCTTTTTTATTTAAACGAAATACCCAATCAGAAATAAAAACTGACGAAAAAAATTATCAAAACCAACAAAAAAATCTAAAAAAGAATAAACTTGTTGATCAGAGCGAAAAAGAAAAAAAATCAACACAAGTCAAAACAAAGAGACACATCGGTTTTAAGAAAAAGGAAGAAAAAATTAAAACCCCTAGAACGAAACAATCTCCTGCAAAGAAACAAACAAAAACCTCAGAGGAACTTCCTCAATTTGAAGAATCAATCGCACAAGTCAAAGAAGAAGAGGCAGCTTGGCTTGATGAGCAAATAAAAACAAGTACAACTACCGGCGATCATTCAAAACCAATAATAACTGCCAATACAAAAGTTGGAGTTGTCAGCGTAACTCAAGAGAATACATCTAAACCCGCTCAAGCCAAAAAAAACGAACCAATCGAGCAAAAAACAGAAAAAAACATTCATATTGATGATTCGGAAACTGCTCTTTCAAACGATACATCTTCACAAATAGATTTGTCTACAATACCAATTTTAAATCAACCTAACCAAACCACCCGTGCGAAAGAAATTAAAATCGATGAAATCACACCAGATGGTCAAATCCAATTTTTAAAGGAGGCAAACCAACTTAAAGCCTATACCCTGGAACGTATGGGGTATTCAGAAAGTGAAATCGAAGAAATTGATTTTTATCCAATATACGAACCCTTTGCGTATGTGGAAATCATCCGCGAAAAAGAATCACTTGACAAACGATATGTGCTACTTGAAATGCAACTCACCAAGGATGAAGAATACCTTCTTAAATTCATAAACGAGACATTGGATGGTTTTATATTTAAAACCGTGGATCTTGAATCAAAAGGCGAAGATAAATATCTCAGTGAAAAAGTCGATTTAATCATTGACGATTATATGCTTAATATTGATTCTCTTACAAAGAAAAAAATATTGTATTACCTTGAAAAAGAATCCATTGGTCTTGGAAAACTTGAAATAATCATGAAGGACCCGAATATCGAGGATATATCCTGTGATGGTTCTGGTGTGTATATCTTCTTATATCATCGCCGATATGGGTCTTTAAAGAGTAACGTGCAATTCAACGATGAAGATGAACTTACTGCTTTTGTTGTAAAACTTGCGCAGAAATGCGGAAAACATATCTCTATTTCAGAACCAATGCTAGATGCGACAATGCCTGACGGGTCTCGTATCCAAATGACGCTGAGTACTGAAGTCACCACAAAGGGATCGACGTTTACTATCAGAAAATTCAGTGAAGATCCATTTTCACCCCCTGATCTCATTGAATTTCATACCATGTCATCTGAAATGGTCTCGTACATGTGGCTCGCGGTAGAAAACGGGATAAATGCACTCATTGCTGGTGGGACTGCTGCTGGGAAAACATCGACGCTCAATGCACTCTGCCTATTCATTCCCCGGGAATCAAAGATAGTCTCTATAGAAGAAACAAGAGAAATTAATTTACCGCATCCGAACTGGATCCCTGGTGTCGTTCGATCTGGATTCGGAGATGTGGTCGGAAATAAAGTCATTGGAGAAATTGATTTATACGATTTAATGAAAGCTGCGCTTCGACAACGACCAGAGTATATCCTTGTCGGAGAAATTCGTGGGAAAGAAGCTTATGTGTTGTTCCAAGCGATGGCCACAGGTCATACGACATACTCGACAGTCCACGCAGACTCTGCTCAGTCGCTTATTCATCGATTGGAAGGAAAACCCATTGAAATCCCCCGTATTATGTTGCAGACATTGGATGTTGTTTGTATCCAGGTCATTTCTCGCGTGAAAAATAAAAGAGCACGACGATGCAAACAAATCATCGAAATTATTGATATTGATCCAACAACAAAAGAAATTCTTACCAATGAAGTGTTCCGATGGGACCCGATTGAAGATAAATTCATTTATTCCGGTAAAAGCTACATATTAGAGCGCATTAGAGCAGAAAAAGACATCAGTCGAGAAGGTATGATTGCTGAAATTAAGAACCGAACGATGTTGTTGGATTGGATGAACAAAAACAATATCAGAGAATTCAAGAAAGTCGCAACTATCATCGCCCAATATTCTGATAACCCTGCGGATGTCATGAAGAAGATAAGGAATGAGTAATGATAAAGAAAATTGCAGTATGTCCAGAGTGTCATTCAAAAATATCCTGCGAGGGTGAACCCGGTCAAAAAGTCACTGTCAAGTGTGAGCAGTGCGGAAAAAAAGGTATTGTTGCTTTTGCTACCAATGAAATTACTATTGATGAAAAAAATTTAGTAGAACTTGAATGCTATCCAGTTCTTGAACCATTTGCCTTCGTTAAAATATTGAAAGATACAGCATCTCTTGATAAATTTTATAAAGTAATCGAACCACAACTTTCTGATGCAGACTGTATCTCTCTGGATTTTATACAAAATACGTTGATGAGTTCGATTGATATTCGTTTAGACGAAATTGGTTCATATAAGGTTGAAGCGTTTCTTATCGAAAGGATTAAGCATATCGTCGAGGACTACAATATGATGGTTGATGATGTGCTTAAAAATAAAATTCTATATTATGTGAAAAGGGACTTCATCTGGTATGGAAAGATAGATCCACTAATGCGGGATCCTAATATTGAAGATATTTCTTGTGATGGATCGGGTCTACCAATTTTTTTATTCCATCGAAAGTATGGTTCCTTGAAAAGCAATATCCAATTTACTGATGAAGAAGTGTTATCTAAATTTGTGATAACCCTTGCACAGAAATGTGGGAAAAATATCTCCATCGCCGAGCCAATGTTAGATGCGACGATGCCTGATGGATCTCGTATTCAGATGACTTTAAGTAAAGCAGTAACTACAAAAGGCTCGACATTTACCATCCGAAGATTCCGGGCTGATCCGATTACTGCGACGGATCTCATTATGTACAAAAGCATGTCCCCTGAAATGGTCGCGTACATGTGGCTGGCGGTCGAAAATGGTGTAAATGCACTCATCGCTGGCGGGACTGCTGCTGGGAAAACATCGACCTTGAATGCGATTTCACTGTTTATCCCTCGTGAATCAAAAATTGTTTCTATCGAAGAAACACGGGAAATAAACTTACCTCATCCTAACTGGATTCCTGGAGTGGTTCGATCAGGTTTTGGTGAGATCATTAATGATAAACTTGCCGGTGAAATTGATTTATACGATTTAATGAAAGCTGCGCTTCGACAACGACCAGAGTATATCCTAGTTGGAGAAATTCGTGGGAAAGAAGCTTATGTGTTGTTCCAAGCGATGGCCACAGGTCATACAACATACTCGACAGTCCACGCAGACTCTGCTCAGTCGCTTATTCATCGATTGGAAGGAAAACCCATTGAGATTCCCCGCGTCATGCTACAGTCACTGGATATAGTCACAATACAGGTACAAGCCGAAGTGGGTGATAAAAGAGTACGACGATGTAAACAGATTGTAGAAATCGTCGATATCGATCCAATGACAAAAGAGATATTAACGAACGAAGTGTTCCGATGGGACCCGGTCCAAGATCAATTCTTCTATTCTGGAAAAAGCTATGTCCTGGAACGTATTCGAGCTCAACATGGAATGAGTAAAGATGAGATGATGGATGAGCTCAAACAACGCGTTGAGGTTCTCGAATGGATGAAGGATAACAATGTACGCGCGTTTAAAGATGTGGCCCGCCTCGTAGCCTCTTATTTGGATACACCCGATGAAGTCATGGAGAAAATTAGGAAGGAAAGCCAACAGAAACAACCACAACCAGAAATCACCGTAAAAAATCTGATCGTTGAAAAACAGGATAATATGCTACAAGAGGAGTCAACAACTGAGAATATCGTTATTGAAAAAAATAGAAAAAAATAGAATATAATCGGAGGGATGCCGATGACACTTACAAAATATCAACGAATGAGTTATAAATGGTTAGGCCGAGTAGGCGAAAAAAGGGCAAATCTGCACCTACAAGAAGCATTGCAATCCGCACATATGGAGATCCGTGCTGGCGCGTATCTGTCATATGTTATCCTAAGCACGATCATTGGATTCCTTAGTACTATGATAGGTATTGTATTGTTCGTATTTCTTCTCCTTCCACTCGTCGGTGTTGTATTAGACATAGGATTAACTGTTTTTTTCCTTTTTATCCCTGGATTTATCGGTGTTCTTATCTATGCGGTGTTACTCTCGTTACCAAAAAGCAAAGCCAAAGGCCGGAAAAAGAAGATCGATGTTAACTTAGCATACGCAATCAACTTCATCTCTGCGATGGCTTCGGCAGGTGTTACGCCCACTGAGATTTTTAAAAGCCTTTCAAAACAAGATATCTACGGAGAGGTGAAAGAAGAATCAGCATGGATTTACCGTGACGTCGGCTTACTCGGTTTAGACATTCTCACAGCGATAAAGAAAAATATCGCGAGAACACCATCACAAAAATTCAAAGAATTCCTTCAAGGAATGACCGTCACCGTCACCTCTGGTGGTTCATTGAAGACCTATTTTATGCATAAAGCAGACCAATATCTATGGGAAAACCGGAACACACAGAAACAACTCCTGGAAACCCTTGGTATTATGGCAGAAAGCTATGTTACTGCTGCTGTTGCAGGTGTATTACTCCTCCTAATTGTCATACCTCTTATGATGATTATCAGTGGAGCATGGAACGCCGCCTTCCTTTATATTCTGATTTTAGTCGTCGTCCCTCTGATTCATGTCGGATTTGCGGTAGTGATTCGTATGATATGCCAGGGGGCATAGATATGAAAAAAAAGAAAGAATTACATCAACAAAGTTACATAAAAAATCTCATCCTAACAAAAAATATGACCAGACTCATTGTCTATATTGTATCTGGTGTATTGGTCTCTCTTTTTGTCTTACTTGGTGTGCTTGCGATGCTTGGTATCTTCAGTGGATTCGGAGGCCCTATCGACTATTTCGTATTTGCCCTGCTCTCTGGAGCCGGGGTGTACGGGATGTACGAATCGTTACATGTCAGAAGAATTTCAAAGATTGATTCGATTTTTCCTGATTTCGTTCGAGATCTGGCTGAGTCTCGTCGAGCAGGAATGACGTTTACGAAAGCGATACTTTTTGCATCAAAGGGAGAGTATGGTATTCTTACCCCTGAGATTAAAAAAATTTCCCAGCAGGTCTCCTGGGGGGGCAGTGTCACCGATGCATTACTTTCCTTTTCTCAGCGGGTAAACACGAAATCGATTCGAAGAACAATTACTCTTATTATCGAGGCAAGTAACAGCGGGGGGAATGTCGCTGATGTTCTTGATGTCGCAGCAAAGGATGCACGAGAAATTAAAATGCTAGAGGCAGAACGAAGAACCAATATGGCATCCTATGTGGTCGTCATCTATGTTGGTATGTTCGTGTTCCTCGCAATCGTTTTGATATTATGTACCAGTTTCATCCCTGCGATGGTAGGGGGTGAAGGTTCGCAGGGTATGCAGGGTGTCATGGGTGGAAGTAGTAGCGTATCCCAACAAGAAATATCTGGGGTTTTCTATCTTGCATGTTTGATACAAGCGTTTGGTTCTGCGTTAGTTGCAGGGGTCTTTGAAGATGGCCGATATACCTCATCGGTAAAGCATATTTTCATCATGGTCTTTGCAACATGGTTGATGTTTAAACTACTTCTTGGGGTGTAGATGAACAAAGAAAAGGTATTGTGCTTAGTTCCTCTGAAAGAATATGCTGTCGCTGAGATAGTGGGGACACTGATTCTTATTACCATAGCAGTGAGTGTCTTTTCTGCTGTCTCTTTGATTGTTCTTAACCCTTGGTCTAATTTTTCAGATGATTCAGCTCCACGGGTTTTTTTAGTTGGATTTATTCATGATAATAGTGTAATAATTGAACATCGTGGTGGAGTTCCCCTTGATACAAAAACAAAAATATCGATTACGATCGCAAATGTTGGCCACACGTTTAACATTAGTGAATTTAATTATTGGTATGATCAAAACGGTGATGGATATTGGACGATAGGCGAGCGCGTTGTGTATCCTGCTGGGAATCTACAAGGAAAACAAGTGTCATGTTTCGTTGTCGATGTGTATAAAAATTACATTATTTTTGATAAAATTATCCAAAACGGTACAAGTGTGTTTTCTCCTTATATAACCGTATTGCCACCAGATGATGTTGGAGAAACGTCTGCGACTCTTAAAATGTATTATAATTTTTATAACACCAGCTGTTTTACGTCAGGTTTTCTCAATTTCACCTATGGGGTTTTTGGAGGACCATATATCCAGTCCCCTTTGGTGAAACCACTTACTCTTAATGGGTGGTATGGTCTTCAACTGAATGGGTTGCAGAGCGGAACCCTCTATGAATGTTTGTCTCGAATGAAATTGGGCAATGGATCCATTGTTGATGGCCCCATCTCATTTTATACCTACCAGATTACACGAGGCTTTTGGCATTTCGATGAAGCGATTGGATCGTTAACAGCACTGGATGCAATCAATCCAGCCTGTGATGGAACAGTACATGATGCAACATTTAATTCTGGGGGAAAAATCAACGGATCTCTCGATTTCACCGGTATATCGGATTACGTTGATGTTCCTCATCACCCCAAATTCAATGTAACCAGTGAAATAACCGTCGAAACATGGTTGAATGTATCAAAAATTGGAGCACAGTTCCCTGGTAACGTGTCAGAATTATCTACGAAAAATATTTCTGAAATCCTCGGGAATTCCTGTTTTGAGCCTGATTTAATTCATATAAGTGGTTCCATGTACGCAATAACGTATCGTGACAATTCTTCTGCCTATGTGACAACCTTTCAAATGAACGATGACGGTGTTTTCCTTGGCACTATTAATACAAAAATGATACCGGTCCCTCATTTTTTTGAACCTGATATCATTCAGATTCATTCAAACATCTTTGCTATTGCATATGGGGCCTCTGATGACCAGACTGAAGCAAAAAGCCATATTGTTACCCTCTCAATTTATGAGAATGGGACTATCGGTGATATTATCGATATATTTGATTTCCCGGAATACTATGGACGAGAACCTAATTTTATAACCATTGGCACCGATTTATATGCATTAGCGTTTGGTGGGGCATCCTATGAAACGTATCCTACTGGATATTTGGTAACCCTGTCGATAGACGATCAAGGGAGTATCGGATCATCTATTATTGATAAAATAAAATTTCCGCTCACGACAAGTTCTTCAGAACCATCTATCGTATCTATCGCGGGCGATCTCTATGCGATTACCTATAATGGGTTTGGCGCTACCGCTGGTAACGGATACATCATCACCGTTCATATCTTAAGTAATGGGTCCATCATTGAGCCCTTGGAAGACACCTATCAATTTGGATTACCTGAGGACGGGTTAGAACCAACGATGATCCATGTTACCAACGATATTTACGCAATTTCATATGGTGCTGACTCAAATGGTCAACTCCGAACCGGATTTATAAAAACATTAAGTATTAGTCCTTTAGGTCATGTAGTGAATGGATCTATCGATATCCTTCCCTTCTACACGTATCTTTCACCTATCGATTATAATTTTGAAACCGATATTCTGCATATTGATAGACAACTCTATGCTGTTTCTTTTACTGGGGGTAATAACAGTAATTGGCAACGTGGGTTTTTGACTACACTCTCAATAACAGATACCGGTAATATTTCAGATTCTGCATTGTTTATCTATGAATTCAAGGGTCGCTCAGCTCTTGGTGGTTCATCAGCTCTGAATCTTTTAACCCATGTTGATCGGTTGATTATGATCTATGGGTCTATCAATGCGACCGAACAAGGATTCTTAACCATGGAAAAAATTGATTTAATTGGTGATGAAAAAAATATAATCCAAAAGGGAGACGCCTATGCGATAATGGTAAATTATAATCTATTGACTGCATGGATGGCGATAGGAAATACAACGTATACGGTTTCAGGGACGGTATCTTTTGATAATTGGACAAGAATTGACCTCACATATGGAGGTGGGTTTCTCAAATTGTATGTAAATGATGTTACACAAACAGGGGGAAGTACACCGTGTTCAGGTTCAATAAAAACCAATACGAATCATCTCAGATTCGGGGGCGGAATATACGGGTCAATTGATGAAATAAAAATAAGTAGAGGCGTCTATGTCCCAACATAGGATGGTACTTCGATGTAAAAAAAGCATGATACATCGATATAGGTGAAACGTGATAAAATGCTGAAAACTCTACGAGATTTAAAAGGTTATAATGTTTCCTTCTGGGAAAAAAATCAACGAAAAAACAAGGCAGCCTCAGAAGTGTTAGGAACACTTTTACTTATCGGTATTGGTGTATCCCTCTTTGTTTTATTAGCGATTGTAACAATTTCTATGCCATCTGTGTTCTTCTCTGATCCAACACCATCAGTCAATATCATCGGACGGATAGAGACGGATTCTGTTGTTTTTGAACATCTTGGTGGTCAATCATTACCCCTTGATACCGAAATTACGGTCATGTTTGCGGAAACACCAGTTACCATGACGATTGGTGATATTTTAGATTCGGCATCAAAGGCGGATGGTGAATGGAACATCGGTGAGAAACTTGTCATTCCATCGAACAATCCCAACCTGCCAATAATGCAAATATCTGTCATCATTACTGATAAAGCGAGTAATACTGTTGTTATGCGCGGTGTCCTCCAGGAAGGATCTCAAGAGGTAAATCCAATTGCAGTGACCTTGAATGCTGATTCTATCACGACGAACACTGCTAGAATATACATGCATTATGATTATCGTTACTATATTGGGACAAAAAAAGTCTGTTTTACCTATATCAAAGCCTCCACGTATCTAGCAAATAGTAGTGCTCCTTGGAATTCAACCGGATGGATACAAGTATTTAATCAAAATGGATCATATAATTACAATCTTTTTGGTTTAGATGAAAACACCGAATATTTCTATCAGGCATGGGTTCAATATAACTCTTCAACAAATGCAAGTCAGAAACTTACCTCGTATGGGACTATCAATCTATTTCGAACACAGAGTTATTCAAGTGGTCTTTGGCATTTTGATGAAAATGCTGGACTGATAGCAATCGATTCCTCGTATAGTGGAAACAATGGAACGTTATTTCCTGCTGATGAAAGCCAAGCGGCTCAGCGACTTAATCAAACCGCCCTTGTTGTTAATGGCAAATCATTACGTTTCGATGGGTACAATGATTATGTGGTGGTGAATCATGCGGCAAGTCTTTCGCCGACCAATGAAATCGCGATAGAAGGATGGGTGAAACCAGAGTTTAAAAATGAATACAAAGGGACAAACCTTCAGCGGATTAATAGCACCATGTTCGGAACGCAAACCTACGGGTGTTATGAGCCAGATATTATTAACATATCTAGCGATATCTATGCAGTTGTCTCAAGGAATACCGTATACGGTGGTTTTGTTTCCACGGTTCAAATATCAGCTGAGGGGAACATTACTGAAAATGCGACGACTAGTCTTTGTGATATCTATCAATTTGAGACAGTTCGGTGCGAAACACCGAAAATTATCAAAGTTGTTGGAAGCAGTGATATTTATGCTATTGTATACAGAGGGCAAAACGGGTTTTTATATATCGCTACCGTTCAGATATTATCAAACGGGAAAATTACGAAGGCGGTTCAAGATAAAGCAGTTATCGACTCCATCAATTGTTATTATCCTGATATTATCTATACTGATGGAAATTATTATGGTGTTGTATACTCATCTTATGAATTTTATTTAGCTGCGAACCGATATGTTGGACGTCTTCAAATAGCTAAAATAACATCTGCGGGATTTATTACCGCCCAAAAATCATATTACAATTTTGGTAGCGCAGGTACCGCAGCAGGTATCATGCAGTATCTCGATATTATTCATGTACAAGATGATTACTATTCCATAGTATTTCGAGATTCCGATACCGATGGTTCTCTAAGAGCAGCACAAATTAAAAATGGTTTTGTCGTCTTTGTTGATAGCACTATTTATAAATTTGATAATAACAATATCTCTGATTTACCCCTCCGAATAACACATGTATTTGATAAAATATATGCGGTATTATATGGGGACAAAATGGGGACTATAATACGAGGCGGAGCAATAATAACGATAAAGATATCCGATACCGGAACTTTTGAAGACTCAGTGGCTTATTCAACGTTGTTGCCTCCTGCTGATTGGAATCAATTTACAGATTATCAGATCATTCATATCGCCGGTGATATATTTGTTGCGTCTTACCGTATTAGTAATCGTGCAGAGGTAAAGACGTTCCAAATCTCAAATCTGGGAATTATTACTAATCATACGAATGACGCAGCATGGAAATATGTTTACCAACCAGCATCGTCATATACCATCTATACTCCTAAGATAATCGAAGTAAGTTCAGTCAAAGATACGTATGCAATTGTTTACCCAAAAAGTATCAGTTATGATACAAACAATGGTGTTTTATTGACCATAAAAATCCCTGATAATGGTTCCATAGTGAAAAAAATATATGATTCCGTTCTTTTAGGCCCTGTCAATTTCTATGCCTCTGATATCACTCATGTTTCAAATGATATCTATGCAGTACTGTCCCGGAAGGTTCTCTATGGAAGTATGGCTCTTCACACGGTTCGAATATCCAATTTAGGAAAAATAGACACAAGTTTTATTGACACCTTAGATATCCCAATGCCAGAGGTTACCCCTGGTTTATCCATTAAAATTGTTAACGTCACAAATAACATTTATTTGATTGTTTTTGATAATTATGGAAATCCTGCGGTTACTCTAAAGACAGTCGAAATAGCGAATAATGGAAGTATAAAGGATTCTATTCTGTGTTCGTATAATATCACAAAACCCGGGTATTCCAATTTTTGTTCACCAAATGTGATACGTATAAAAAATAACATCTTTGCTGTTACTTATCATTCAACAAACTATGCAAGTAAAAGTGATTTTATAAGCACGATACAAATATCGTTGACAGGAAACATTACTCTTCTTGATACCTTTACCACAAATGCATATTTCTCATCAGTCTATGGTTACGACGAATATTCGGATATCTTACCAGTTGATGGAAGCAATCATCTGTATGCGTTACTCTATGGGTATGATTATTTTATCCCTGGGCAGCATCGAGGCTCAGGTGTTATCATCACCATACAAATAAACGACACAGGGGTCATTAATCAAAATCCATTTGCGACCTTTACGTTTGAAACCTATGGATGTAGCAGACCTGATTTCATCCATATCTCTAACACAACCTATGCTATCGCATACTCAAAATCAGTCTGGATTAGCCCTTATCAGATTTCAGGATTAATACAAACAATACATATTTCGTCTAATGGAACGATGATAAAAAAAATCGATGCTGTTACGTATACGGTCGTTAACACCAATTACGATAATGCACATAGTCAATTCTTTGATCATATCTATCAAGATGTTTATGCATTGATCTACACGGTCCCATCCGGGGCAACAGCCAAAGGATACATTAGTACATTCTGTATTGCGACCGATGGATCAATTTATCGGACCGCTAGTAACTCTATTTTTGATGCTCAATTGGCATTTTCATCTGGAACAAATATGTTGCCGTCTTATATGAATATCACCAATAACATTGTCGCTGTATGCTATCAGGGAGACTATGATGACGGATACATTGAAACCATAAAAATAACAGTCACTGACACAAGTGAAACCTTAAAAAATATCATTTCAAAATCAGGTTCTTATTCAATTCAAGGAAACAAAACGGTTTTTAAAGCGACATTACGGACGACGAGTGGGGATAAAACCCTTACCATTCCTATTCATCAAGGATGGAACTATCTTGTGCTCACCTATGACCATGCCATGATTAAATTCTTTAATAATTTAACAAACGTTTCTTTAGTTTGCAATGAAAATATACAAAGTTCTGCTGCAGCGGTCATATTTGGAGGATTTAGAGGCATTTATGATGAGTTTGCTATTTATAAAACTCATCTCCGGGACGATGAGATTGTTGATCATTACACACAATACTGAACCTCAGCATGAAAAGGAAGGTTTGAAGAATGAACATGCATAATAAAAAATTATTACTTCCTTATTTCAAAGGAAAAAATCATTCAACAAAACGAAGCGAGAACGCAGTATCTGAAATTATCGCAACGATACTACTTCTATCGATTAGTCTTACGCTTTTATGCGTTGTTTACTTACTTGTTTTAAACGATGCCACAAGTCCGTCATCAACAAATCCAGTATCATCAGCACAACTGATTGCTTCTGCGGATGAAAAAAATGTTATTTTGCAAAACAACGGTGGTGTTCCGTTATCACTGAACACGAAACTTGTTATCACTGTGGGTGGAAATGATTTTTTTGTTACTGCAAAAGATTGTATCGTCGATACGAATGGTGACGGCCAGTGGAACATTGGTGAACAGATAATATTTACTCCCCCTGGTATCCCTAGTTTATTTGGTTTAGAAATTCAAATTAAAATTATCAACCCTGATACAAACTCTATGATTATGGCTGGTCTCGTGCAAGAAGGTGCTCGTGGTAACCTCCCTTATATTCAGACATTAAATCCCTCAGATGTCTGGCCCCATAGTGCAACATTAGAATCGTATTACAATTTTGTAAAAGTTAATTTTCTTCCCGGTAAACTATGGTTTCAATGGAAACGATCTGATGATCTTCAATGGAGTCGCACTCCAATAGTAAATATCACAGCGGCACCTTACTCCGGATATTATGATTTTACGCTCTTTAATCTCTCATCGAATAAAAATTATCTCTATGAAGCATGGATTCAATATACATCAGGCAATTCTACCATCAACCAGAGCGGAGGGATAAAACTTTTTACAACGCAGATCGATGCCATGGGAATTTGGCACTTCGATGAACTTTTAGGAGTAAAAACCTTTGATTCCTCTGGGCAGTATCCACCTAATGATGGTATTCTTAGACCAAATGAAATACGTGGACCTCAACGATTGGACGCTGAATTGAATCATTCAGCTAAATGTTTGTACGTCGATGGTATTGATGATACTGTTGAAGTGGCTAATTCAAATACCATAAGCGTTACCAATGAATGTACCCTTGAAGCATGGATTAACCGTTCAGGTCATAGTGATGGATTAATCGGTACACCTGTTCAATCCTCTTTATCACAATTCGGAGACTATACATTAGGGTGTAATGATCCTTGTATAATACCTGTAAGTGGGAATATCTATGCTCTTGTTTCTACAAATGAAAATTCGTTAGGCTATCTTTGTACACTCAATATAACGAATGCAGGAGATATTGTTGAGAATGTGTCGACATCAGCGTGTTATATCGATCTTTTTAATTTTGATGCCTCTTGTAAAACCCCAAAAATCATTCAAGTGACTGGAGGGAGCGGGATCGTCGCTATCGTGTACACCAAACCCAGTGCAGGAAACCAACTATATATCAAAACAGTACAAATTTTTAATGACGGACGTATCAATAAAACTGCAATTAACACTCGTGTTCTCGATGCAGGTCTTTCAGCTGCACCTGATATTATCTACAAAAGTAACAACGTGTATGCAATAGTATATGCGATAAATGCAGCTAACACCGGGGTATTAATTTCTGTAAATATCTCCAATATTGGAACGATTTCACCAGTGAATAAGAAATTAATTTTTGCGGACATCATGATAGAACCAGAAATTATTAAGGTTGTTAGCAGTTTTAATATCTACGTCATCGTGTATAATTGTATAGGGGATGACGGTGGATTACGAACAGTAAAAATTACAAATACCGGTGTATTATCTGATGTTTCTTTCCATGTCTGGTTTGATGACGACGATGGTGGGAATCCAGAAATCATCAATATCAAAGATGATATCTACGCAATTGTCTACGCTGGTCCAATATTAAGACAGTCAGGAGTTTTAAAAACGATTGAAATAAAATCTGATGGTACCATTACCCTTAGCCGTACTATCCCACCACTTGCAAACACAATAGATCAAATCACTTTTGAAATGAGTGTAGGGAATAGTATTCGCTCTCCTCATATTCTTCCGTTACATGGTGCAAATCATTTTTACGGTATTTCCTACAGCATTGATTCACCTACGGCAAACCTCTGGGGAAAAATAATCACAATCAATATTCAGAATAACGGCAATATTGTTGTCTTATCCAAGAAAGATGTGACGTTCGAACCATTCCTATGCTCAGCAGCATATTTCATTCCGATAGCTAATGATGTCTATAGTGTTGTGTACCGAAGCGATTCTGGAGATGGTGTCATAAAGACCATAAAGATAGGAGATGATGGGCATATCCACAGTAACCCTATCCTTGATATGGAGGAAATCGGTGGTCTCAAATGCTATGCCCAAGACGAAGTTCTCACCTCAGACAGCCGCTATGTTGCAGATGTCTTTCGGGAAACTGATGCGAAATTGGTGCTGAAAACAGTACAAATAAACACGACGACGAAAACCATAGCGCATACATTTACTGATTCGTTTACTATTGAACTGGGTTATACATCATCCAACGGGACCTTCAATGCGTCGTATGTACCTAGAATTATCCCCGTTAATAATGATGTCTATGCAATCGCGTATTGTCAGTATATGACAACTCCGACGTTCCATCATGGTAAAATTATCACCGTAAGAATCAATGCAACCGGATGCATCTCTCTTATCGAGCGATATAGATTTGACACGAATTGTATGAATACTCCTTTTTCATTTACTCCCATAAACAAGAGCAACGGTTTTTATGCAATCGCCTATCAACTCTATAGTACATCGCAAGGAAAGATAGCAACAATAAAAATAGGGAACAACGGACATATTTTCGGCGTCCAAGACTCATATGTTTTTGAAAGTCTCCGCTGCCGGGAACCATATCTGGTTCCTGTTAATGGAAACGTATATGCTATTATTTATCGTGATTCTCTTACATCGAGTACCTATGGACGATTAATGACTCTGAGCATCTATGGAAACAATGGTACTATCAAAAAAAGTATTATCGATCTATGGCAATTTACGACCTCTTGCTATCATCCGACTATCATAAAGGTTGATACAAACACTTTTACTTGTGTGTATTCCCAATATGCTTCCTCACGATATTATGCGTATGTTACGACCCTTAAAATAGCGGACAACGGTGTTATCAGCAAAACTTGGATTGATTACTTAGAATTTATCAGACGATATTATACAGATAATTATCTCGCTCAACAACCAGAAATATTCAAAGTCTACGATCGAGTCTATGCAATTATTTCAAAGGACCTTCCAGATCCCTGGAATACCTATCAATACAATGGATGGATTACAACCTTACGGATTGGTGAAAATGGTGATATCATAGACTCGGTTGATGGTGCCATTCAAATTTCAACAAGTCCGAGGATAAACAGCTATGACTTGCGAATAGTACCATTGACCAACGATAGTTATATCGCTATCTATGGAGGGACAAACAATGATTTATACCAATGTGTCATTCGAATTCCTCTCGGTGAAACCAGCCGAACGATATTCTCAAAAGCTGGATCATACATAATCAAAGCAGATAAAACAAAGGTTTTCGTAACTTTTACCGATTCTAATAACGTACAGTATACACTTTCAGCGGATCTTGAAAACAACTGGAACTATATTGTGAGTACCTATGATCGAACTACGATGAACCTTTATCTTAATGCCAACTTTATCAGCTCACTTCCCCTTGGTTCAAAACCGATAAAAGTCACGACAAATAAATTGTATTTTGGAGAGTACAACGGGTACTATGATGAATTTTCTTTGTATGCTGCTGTTCTAACACCAGCTAAAATAACACAAAATTACAATTATAATCGTCCTTCATAAGAAAAATAAAGGTGGTAGAGTGAAACATATGCGAAAACTAATACAAACTATTAAAAAAAAGGATGAAGCAGTCGCTGGTATTGTTGTCGCGGTGATGATCGTAGGGCTTGTTCTTGCCGTGATTTCAATTATACAAACAATCTATGTTCCAAAATGGATGGAATCACGAGAAGCTGAACATATGGGTGTGGTATCAGATCAGTTTTCACAACTAAAATACGCTGTGGATACCCAGATTGCTATCAAAGGAAATACTCCAATATCATCCTCAATAACGTTAGGTAGTAGAGAGCTTGGGTTCTTCATATCAAATAAAGCATTTGGTCGACTCGCGTTAATCTCAAATGGATGGGCGTATCGGATCACTCGAACCGTAGGAGATACGTACGAAGACAATTATGGAGTCCTTCGTTATACATCTGAAAATGCATATTTTCTTAACCAAGCCTACAATTACGAAATCGGAGGACTCATTCTGAATCAAACTCAAGGTGCTGTGTTTATCATCAAGCCAGAATTTTCAGCGGTCTATAACGCTTCTACTCATCAAGCAAATCTCTCATTCACTTGTGTTGATTTCGTTCCCAACAATGAAAAAACATCTATTTCTGGCTATGGAACGTATCCTGTGCGAACTGAATATATCACATCCACGAACAATACCATTACCTTTGTAGGATCCTTAGCGGTAATCACCCCCTATCCAACCATATGGCTCAATTTTTTAAATTCAACATTATCAGATGCAAATCTCGTAAAGAACACAGATTACACAATAGCTAAAACTACCAATCAAGTAACGGTTACTTTTAATTATCCTAGCCTTTCAAACGTTATTCTGAATCTCGAGAAAATACAAATTTCAGCTCAGATAACACCAGGATGGTCTGATTGATAGATCGAAGACATACAGGAGCTAATCCTACTCCTCTAACTATCTAATGTTTACTCTAACACATATCAACACGAGTGCTGTGTGAACGGACTTTGAATACAGAGGAAAAGAGGTGAAACGCTCTCTTATGAATTACTTGAACGGTTTTGATACATCCTATTAACTATACTAAAACTTTTTTCTTATAAAACACAACCTATGCAGAAAATAAAAAATATTCTTATATGGGTAAGGATAAAAAAAAGAAAGAGAGGGTGGAGTCTATGCGACCCCAATGACAAAGAACAGGATGACTGTTCCTGATGCACTTGCGTCTTCGGATCCTGCGCTGACCGCTATCCCTGTTTTGCCTAAGCCGATGACGAAATTATCTTTCACGGTAACTGATTCTCCCGCGGCAAGGGATGCGATGGTCCCTGATTTGGTTTTTCCAACGAATACCAATGTCCCGTCAAGGGTTATCGACCAGGCGATGTTGGATAGGTCTGTTGTTCCCGTGTTTTTAATAGTCGCTGAGACGCCAAAGCCACCTGTTATCGTTATTTCAACGTCTACTGGATGCTCAATCGTGAAGGTTTTTGATTTCTCAGTCTCCTGGTTTCCTGCGTTGTCAACGGAGTAGAAGAGCAACGTATGCGCACCATCTTCAGTAACAACAAAAGGTGCGGTGTAAATGGTCCAATCTCCGCTGTCAAGCTTATACATGGTATAATTCACACCAGACTGGGAATCAACTGCGGTTAAGGTTGCCGTGACATCGCTTGTGTACACATCGCCCTCTAATGTTCCTGCCAAGGTGCAGGTCGTGATTGGCGGTGTCGTGTCTAATCCACCACCGGTACCCGTTACTTGGAAATCATCCATAAAGAAAGCGAAAACATCGAAAGAGAAGACATGGATACCGATGTAGATAGCCTGTCCAGTGTATGATGAGATATCAAGGGTGTATTGCGTCCAGGTAATAGGAACGTCGTTATTTATTTGGAGAATAGCGAAACTTGTTGGGTCTGTATCTGTCGTTGATACACCGATTTCGAAATCCTCAAGACCATATTGATCATTTAATGATCGAGCCCATAAACTGACTTGATCAAAGGTATCCGCGCTAAGCAGTGGGGAAAACAACCAGTCATCATTTGGAGCCATGGAAGTTTCAGTATCCCAGCAGGATGCATATTTTATCCCGGTATGTGCATTGTATGTCGCGCCGAGTGGAGGGACTGTTTGGGTGGGGTTAAAAATCATAAAAGACCCAACATAATATTGATTAGTCCAATTGTAACCTTGCATACCCCAGGTGCTTCCCCCGTCTCCGTCGTAGGTTGTCCATGGAGGGAAATCATCGACGATGAAGTCTTCATAGGTTTCGAAGCTATCTGAGAAAAGAATGTCCCGATTCATACTGTTTGATTGCTTCACATACTCTTTTCCAGAGATTGTTTTCGTGTTGCTTAATACAGCCGATGCAGGAGTTATCATTGCAAGGGCGATAGCCATGACTACAGCTGCCTTTAAGATATAGCTTAGGTTCTTCTTCATAATATTATCTCCCAATTCTTTTTTATTATTGGTTTAGTATATATCCATGTCCTTGTTTATAAACCTTGTTATTCACTAGATTTTTTTTAAATAAAAGATACGAAAAAATGAATGGTAATAAGATTAACAAAAAGAGGTTTTAGTTCAAGCTTATATAGAATATAAAAATTAATAGATAAGTAGTGCAGGGGACGAGATTTGAACTCGCGGACCTCTGCAGGACAAGACTCTGAATCTTGCGCCGTTGACCATGCTTGGCTACCCCTGCTTTTTGGTAACCACCATTCATTATTGCCTATTTTAGGTTGTCGCGTGTAGAAAAGGATTGGAAAAAATACAAAAAACTCCATAGCGCATTGGAAATCGTATAATGCAATAAAGATGAACATGGTATTGTTACCTTAAGAGAATTTAGAATGTATCTTGAAAATATGGATAAAGGAATCGTAATAATTGTTTTATTATGATAATAAATAACTGTCCTCTCGCCATTCTACTTCAACGAAATGTTTAAATACAAACTATTAATATTAGAGTTGTATAATTAATTAATTAAGGTAATTAAAAATACCGAGGGGGAAAAAATATGATAACTGGAAATGTAAAAAAAACCATGGTTTATATCACTGCATTAGCTTTTATGTGTACAGCCTTCATACCATCAGTTCATTCTGAACTTGGGAACGGGTTCTCAACTCAATTACAACAAACTACTACAACCGAAAATGTAGCGCGAGAGATAGTAAATAATTTTTTAAATAACTATAAACAGACGGATACAAAAATAACAGCACCAACTATTCCGTTACCATTAGATAATGATCCTCCAAATGTTCATATCCCAACCACTCAAGTGACCATGACTGTTTTCACTTCGACAACAAGTTACTTTAGAACCCTA
>Ga0307446_1000056_pt1 | contig 29347 bp, 30 predicted proteins | sample SalMarSW160320MG_FD_202141 | JGI IMG/M metagenome (GOLD analysis project Ga0307446, IMG submission 202141) | Salt marsh sediment microbial communities from the Plum Island Ecosystem LTER, Massachusetts, United States - SW1603-20 | ecosystem: Environmental > Aquatic > Marine > Intertidal zone >... | reverse complement strand
TGGCATGATAATTCTTGATTACATCGTGTTGCATATCCAGATTGAGATGATGCAACATGAAAAACATAAGATATTTTATCGGACTGGATGTCCATAAGAAAAGTACCACCTATGTAGTACGAGACAAGATCGGCAATATTGTGACCGATGGTGAAGTAGCAACAGTATATTCTGAGTTGTCTGAACGATTGGGACCCTATCTTAAATCCTGTATCATCGGGCTTGAATCCTGTACCAGCTACTATACCTTGTATCAAAACTTTCTTAAAAACAATTACAACATTAAGGTTGCCAACACTATCCAGCTCCGTCAACTTATTGCAAAGAATGACAAACTTGATGCCAAGCGATTATCTGAAATGCTCCGACTGGGGACATTTCCCTGTTCATATATCCCTGACGAGAAAATCCAACATCTGCGAAGTCTTCTCCAAGTACGACACAGTCTCATGGAAGAGAAAAACAGATGTAACAATCGGATACAGGCATTGCTTGACAGAAATGGTATTGTCATGCCTGATCAGGAGGCGTTTGGTAAAAAATGGAGACAACAGCTGTTGCAATATATTGGATCTGGGGAGATACGTCTGGAGCTACGGTATGAATACGATCATTTTGTATATCTGGAGAAACAAGCAGAACATCTCGGTCAAGAAATCAGCGGCTACACGATGAAACACTGGAAAAACGAATACAGACTCATCCAGAGCATCACCGGCTTCGGACCAGTCCTTTCCTGTTATGTCATCGCTCATATCCTCCCTATCACTCGTTTCTCATCCAATCGGAAACTCCGGCGGTACGCTGGTGTTGTCCCCGCGTTTCATGACTCTGGTGAGAAAAAATCTAAAGGTCACATACCGAAGACCAGCAGCAGAAAACATCTCCGATGGGCGCTGATACAAGCAGCGAACGCTGCTGGAAGAACCAATACGAAACTAGGGAGATATTATCGGAAGAAAAAGAAACAGAAGAACAACGCTGGTATTGCCCATGTCGCTGTTGCTTCCAGTATGATCGACATCATTTACAAGGTGCTTACGACAAAGAAACCATATGATCCCAGGGTTTGTTGAGGCTTATCATATGCATAAGATGGTGAATGTCGGCTGCCCTTCCCTCTCGTGGGCTATCATTGTACCCTTTGAAAAAAAGAGTGGGCAGCTAATGACTCACCATAGTGGGCAAATCCTTCCTAGACGAAGGACCTGTACCCGTATAGAAGAGTGTCGTCATACCGATACTCACCATCTTAAGACACAATGTATAAATCCGAGGTGATAGATAAAGATACTGTAGAAAAAAGGATTGTGACACGATTAATTGTGTTATGGAAAAAAAAGAGAAAGAAGCTCTTCCATGACAGAATTATCATAGAAGAGAGATTGGTTTTCTCTCTGGTTTTTTTCTTCTATTTATAGATTGCAGACTCGATATTTAAACGCGTTTGGTGATTGCACAACAAAAATGCCAGATGATCCTATATCTGGAACAAGTTGTCCTTCAAGGATTTCACCAGGTAAAAGTCCCTGTGTGGTGGGTAGAACTGCTGTGAGGTTGACTATAAGGATCGCTTGGTCCGTTGTACTCATACCATTGGTTTTCATGACAGAATCGTCTCGATCATGGATACTGATCACTCCAAAGTTTGTTGAGTTTAAGAGACTTTCATTGAGTGTATGGAATATACCATATTCTGCGACTCTGTTTGCTTTAGATGAAAGATTGAGACTTAAAACAGAATAATCATCTAATTGGAGGTATAACAGTGTTTTGTTCAGATCGATATCATATGATCCTGCTCGGGGTGTGATCGCGATTGCTAGATATTGGATTTTTGTTTTGTTTGCATCAGTATATCCTGTGACACTGATAACACGTACACCGCTTGAAACGTCTTGAATCGTTTGTTTACTTACCGCATATGCTCTTTGTTGTAGGTTTTCTGCGGTTTGTATAATAACACTTGCAGCAACCGCTGCAACTAATACCATTGCAATAAACACGATTAATGTACCAATTCCGATCTCAGCTTCATCATCATTATAGAGCGTTTTTTTCTCTGGTCTGTGTTTCTTACCTGGTTTGATTGCGATAATTGTGTCGATTCTAAGGCATCCTAACCCTTGTGAGGAATCTACTAAAATAAAGCCATCTTTGTAGTCAACATCTTCCAGGACACCAGTTACGACATTTGCTCGCTCTACGCCAGGTTCTTTGGTTACGATTTTGCAGTATTTGCCCACCAGCCGTTCCATATACCTTTTTTCCATTTCTTTCACCTTCCTTTCCTGCCATTCATAATCGTGGCAGTAATTATCATGTAACATGTTCGCAAATAACAATATATAAAGATTCGGCGGTCAACAATCAAAATGTAAAAATTACACTACAACGATTTTACCATCCCCTCCCTATAAATTTAAAAAAGATATCACAGAAAATACGAAGAAAAAAGACAGTCCATCACCTATATATTTTCTAATATAACCTGTTTTCACATCCGGCCAATCAGAACAGATAACAATTGTATAACAAGTTTTATATATATTTCAGAAGAAGCATTATAAGGAGAAAACCAGTGATAGTATGAACGACCAGGCAAAACTCGGAGTAATCGCCGGGATAATGCTTATCGGCTTTATCCTTATCGGAGCGGTTTCCGCATCAGTGATACTAACAAATACAGGTGGCACCTCAGAAGAAGACCTCAATACCATAACCAATGAGGTTGTCGATGAAATATGTAGCTATTTTCAAATCAAACATATCATTGGAAAATACCAGATAATCCAAGGCGAACAAAAAATCAATAAAATTGCAATTCTGATTAAACCTTTTATTTCTCAAAATATCGAAATATCTCACATGACCATAGAGCTTTGCAACGGCGAGCAATACCAAATGCTCTTTTTCAATGGTTTAGCGGAGACTCTCCAGCCCCATTCTCTCTTTGAACATCCTTTATGGAATACTACAACCCCTGCGACTTTTAGTCTTCTCTCAACGATTGATGATGATAACTCCATTGTAAATTTACATCTTATAAATAAAAACACAGACATGACATTCATCCTGCTGAATCTATCGAATGATATCGCTATGAGCTATGGTGATCAGCTAGAAGTTACAATTCTACCATCACCAGGAATGGGGCGAACCGTAACTCTTGAATCTCCTCTCGCTATAAAAAACGTCGTCACGCTCTACGAATAAAAAAAATAATCATTTTATTTAGATTCTTCATCTTTTAGTTTTTTCGTTTTCAAATGGTCGTCGGCAGTATGGTCAAGGCACTTTTCAACCTCGTTACAAATCCGTAATTTTTCTTTCCAGCTGATATCTTCATGAAGTTGACTAAGATGTTCCTCACCATTCTTCATGATATGATCAATGTCCCCGGCGAAAGACTTTTTTTCATTTTGGATGTCGACGGATTCTTCTTTGATAACACTAGAAGTACTGACTTTACCATTAAGCAGAGATTCTAACCATTCAACCTGTTGTTTGTTAATAGTTCCCTGGTTTTTCTTCACTTGTTCAAAAAATGACGCAAATTCCTTGATCTTAAGGTCATCGTGCATTTCTTTATCAGATACTTTTATGGTCAACTGATCTCTGTCGGTATGATTTATCCGCATTGCCTCTTGAAGTTTTTCTATCTCCATGGTTTTTGTATCCAACTCTTTTTTTAATGATTCAACATCGTTTGCCATGGAAGTAAATTGGGTTTGATGTGTCTCTAACTCATTTCTCAACTGGCCAATGGTGAAACTTTTCTCATCTAAATCATCGAGACGTTGTTTAAGGTCTCGTTTTATCTGATCGGTCTCCAGGGTTCTCTGCTGTTGCTCTCTTTTTAACGTCTCCAGCTCGTCAATATGGACCTTTAATTCTTGATGACTCTTTTCCAATTGTTTTTGAAGATCCCCTATTGTTTCTTGTTTAGTATTCAGAGTCGTTATTGCTATCTGTAACTCTCTTTCCTTTCCATCCAACTCGTTTTGTAGAGAACCAAGTTCGCTACCTTTTTTTTCAATTTCTTGTCTATGTAATTGTAATTCATCATTTTTTTTCTTTAATTCGATTTCTTTATCTTTGACAAACCGGTGCTGTTGGTCAAGTGTATCGACCAGCTGTTCCATGTGTAAGGTTTTTTCTAGAAGCGTAGTTTGATTCTCTGTCAGCTGCTTTTTTATATCATCAATGATATGGTTTCTCGAGACTATCTCAGCCTGTAAAGCATCAATACTTTCATGTTTTTTCGTAAGCTCCCCGATATGAATATTTAGTTCGTCATCTCGTTTCATCACATCTGATTGAAGAGTTTCTACCATCTGTGTTTTTTCCATTAAAAGCATTTGTCGCTCTGTGAGCTGCTTTTCGAGGTCCTCAACTAATCTACTCCGTGTCACTACCTCTCTGTTAAGTGATTCGAGATTGTCTCGCAGTTCTTGATTGTTTGTTGTGAAGTCTAAGGTTTTTTTCTCGATTTCACTATTGGTTTCGCGTAATAACTTATCATCCTGTTCAAGTTTTAACTCCAGTTCCTTCACTTGTTCTTTACTATCTCGAAGTTCTATGTTTGATAGAATAAAATCGACCCATTTCTTCTCAGAATCATTCCTTATCTGATTTAACTCGTTTTCTTGTCTTTTTAACTCTCGCCTACTTGCCAGAAGCTGCATGCTTTTTTCTTTTACTTCCTGAGTAGTTTTTTCTAGTTCTTTTTCAAGTTGATGAATACATTCCTCTTTCTGCGTCAGGATAGAATTATTTGATTCTAAATCGTTAAATCGCTCGCTTAGTTCTGTTTTCAACTCAGTGACTTCCCCCTCTTTTTGCTCTATCTGGGTTCTGAGGAGATTCAATTCTTTCTGTCGTGTTTCTGTTTCACGCTCTCGCTGTTCTAATTCTCCTTGGAGATGCTCAGCTAATTGTGTCTTTTCGATAAGACGTGTTTGTTCTGTTGCGAGTTGTTCTTCGATGTTTCCAATAATCTGGCTTCGTGAGTTGATTTCACCTCGTATCATATCCAACTCTGCTCGTGTCTCTTGAAGTTGTAATCCCTGTGTTTGGAGCTCGTTATCCTTCTGATTTACCTCTAATATTTTTTGTTCGAGTTTATCCATAGTCTCTTGTAGAAGTTGTCGATTATGACAAAGCTCATCCCGTAATTGTTCTTTTATACCGGCATGTTCAACAAGCATTGTTTGATTTTCATTTAATTGCTTTGTGATATTATCGATAATTCTATTTCTTGAGTCAATTCCAAAGTGAAGTTCTTCGAGTTCTTCTTGTTTTTCTTGTAACTTGAGTTTTTGTTTAGTAATTTCTTCATTTCTTTCTTTCATATGATCTTGAAATGTTTCGACCAATTGTGTCTTTTCCATTAATGATATTGTTTGATCTTCTATTTGTTTTTCAATGGTTTCAATAATTTTATTTCGTGACATAATTTCTCTATGTAGCTCGTTTATCTCGTCGGTTCTCTCCTGTAGCTCTTTTGTCGAGGCAGTAAATTCTTTGTTCCTACCTTTTAACTCCTCCTGAACCTTCCTAAGGAGACGATTGTTTTGTTCCAATTCTCTGTTTAACTGCTCGGTAAAATGATTATTCTCCACAATCCATGTCTGCTTTTCAATAAGTTGCCCTTTGATATCCTGGATAATCATATCTCTTTCGTCAATTTCTTGAAGTAACGTTCTTGATTCTTCTGTTTTCTCCTGGAAATCTTTATTTGTTACTCTCAGAGCCTGATCTCTTGTTTCTAATTCTTTTTGCATTCGTGTAACCATCTCTGTTTTTTCAACAAGTTGGGTTTGCCGCTCTAGGATTTGATGCTCTAGGTCCTCAAGAAGCCGATTTCTTATCTCAAATTCGTTTTGTAATGCTTCTTCCTCCTCTGCCATCACCGATTCTTCTTGCTTTTTTTGTACTGTATCGACCCCTGTTTTAAATTCATGTGCATGTTTTTCCTTAAGGTTAGAATTATTTCTATGAAGGTTTTGGTTTTTCCTTTCATCTAATACCATATCGATATTTTCATGGAGATGAATGATTTTTTCCCTAGACGAGCGTACATCTCGAGTGATTGGTTCTATGTTATGAAAATCTGGAATATGTTTCGATTTACGATGACTAGGTTCTTTTTTCATTTTATGACCAAATCCGATGCAGAGCTTCCTTTTGATTATTAGAGTGGGAGCTTTTATTACTCTCTGATCTATAGGAAAATTACTAGTTATCTTTTTTTCCTTCTTTAAAAAAGCCATTTACCACATCTCTCTCTGTATTACAGGTCGCATCTACCCTCCGGTACTGGTAATGGGTCTTTTTGTTCATTAACATTTCGGAGTGTATAAAATATGATTCGTGCAACAGAGAGCGAACAAGAAGAATAACACAAGATGAGGACTCGAGGTATCCTATACCAATATTATTTGTATTGCAAGTAGGGATCATTTCACATCCTCGTCGTAAAATTATTGTTTTAAAATGGAAGAAAAAATGTACATAATAATAACTATGAAGTAATGGTAATTTTTGGCGACCATATCTTCTCTACGAAGGTTTTATAAAACAATTACCGTATCATGGCAAACAATATGCCAGACAAGTGGAATACTTTTGATCAAATTCCGGTTGAAACGCCATTTGACCTTGAATTGTTACAACGAGAAGTCGGTCAACGTTTTCCCTTCTATGATATGAAATCAAACATCAATACGGTCGCGTTCTTCTGCCGTATCGATGAAGAAACACTTGAGGAAAAATTCGAATCACTTCGGCTCATACTTTCAGAGAAACACTATATTCCTATGATTCGGTTTGAACACGGAGAGCACATTATTTACATCATAAAAAAACCACAGAGCAAGAAGAAAAAATCCGTGTGGATTAATATTATTCTTCTGATAGCAACCGTATTTACTACCACACTTGCCGGGGCTCTTCAATGGGTTGAAATCGACTCGGTTGATTGGATGAATATGGTTTCATTTCAATACCTCTGGGGGGGATTTATTTTCTTTTCTATTCCTTTGCTTTTAATTCTCGGGGTTCATGAAATGGGGCATTACTATGTATCAAAAAAACATCATGTTGATGCATCCTTACCATATTTTATTCCCCTCCCACCGCCATTTCTCCTTGGAACATTCGGTGCTTTGATTTCAACAAGAGAACCGATCCCAAACCGAAAAGCATTACTGGATATAGGGGCTGCAGGACCACTATGTGGGTTTCTGGTTGCAATCCCGGTTTCATTGATAGGGTTTTACCTCATGCAACAACATCCACTTCCCCTTCCAACTAATGGAGGAAATATCATTCTTCTCCCACCATTGCTTCTCCAATGGATGCAAAGCCTGTTTTCTATTCCTGAAAACTATATTATTCATCCGACCTTGTTTGCAGGATGGGTTGGTATCTTTCTAACTGCAGTTAACTTGTTGCCCGCTGGTCAACTCGATGGCGGGCATGTTGCACGTGCAATACTAAAAGAGAAACATAAATACGTTAGCTGGTTGGTTATCTTTGTTCTGGCTGGGTTAAGTTTTTTTTACACAGGATGGCTGATGTTTGCGATCATCATTTTACTCTTCATAGGAACTCAACATCAACCCCCACTCAATGAGATTACCCGGTTGGATACCCGAAGAAAGCTCCTTGGCCTGACAATTCTAATCATTTTTATCCTGTCTTTTGCCCCTATCCCGTTCGCAGCATAACATGAATGTTTTATATCATCTCGGCGATAGAATCGTAATGATTTAATACCTCATAATGAATCCTTACATGACGTGAACAGGATGAAGACATATATCCAGGTTATGTTCAACAGTGAAGGAGCTGCACCATCAGAAATAAAAAACCAGTTACTCAACATGGGGTTTAGGGCAACAAAGGGGAACTATGATTTTGTTTTTGACTGGGGAAAAGAAAAAGCAGATATCAATGAACTCGTCTTCTTTGCAGATAAAGTCCATGCGGCATTGAAAAATTCTAAGGTACTTTTTAATATTGAAACCGTCTAGCATCCTTTTTTTTCCTATTTTCGCTTGATTTTTCCAAGTGCCCTGCTAAAGACGCCCATAAGTGTATGGTATTCCCATTTTGAGGGCATCGCACGCCCCATGATGCGTTTAAACATTATCGTTGTATGCTCTTTTTTATGGGCTGGATAGTCAGTGTTATCAAGTAGTTGTTCGAAGAACTCATATAATTTTTGTTTTTCAAGCGGTCCGATGGGTCTACGTCGCGTTGGGATAGATGCTTTTTTAAGGTATAGTGAGTATAAGACAATCGTTACGGCGTGAGAAAGATTCAGTGAGGGATACAATTCGCTTGTCGGGATCTTTAGCATGATGTCGCAGTCAGCAATTTCTTCATTGAACAATCCGTAATCTTCCCTCCCAAAGATAAGCCCGACCTTTCCGCTCACATTAAATATCTTTTCTGCAAAATCCTCAAGGAACACAGGATTTCTTAAATGTCGTTTATCAGTCTTTGATTCGATTGAGGAAGTCGCAACCAGGAAATCGAGGTTTTTCACTGCATCTTCAAAGCAGGAAAACGTTTTTGCGTTATCAAGGATTTTAGTGGCATGCATCGCACGAGCATAACAAACATTGTCCAGTTCACAGGGGTTTACAAGATAGAGTTTCTCAACATCAAAGTTCATCATCGCTCGAGCAACTGCACCAATATTACCGCTGTATTTCGGCTCGATAAGAACAATATAAAAAACGGAGGGAGGGTTCTTCTTGGCCATGACTGCAGAACTTTATCGAATGTTTAATTCTTCTTCTTTCTCAGACAGCCTCTTCTGATATTTCGAGGGAAGATGTTTTACGGTACTTTCCAGTTTGCTTCGTCTTTTAAGGATCTCAGAGCGTTTATCTGTATTTAACTCGTCTAAAACGTATTTCCGTTTTGTTCGGTAGCTATAGAGATAATACACCCCGATCCCAAAAATAATCAATCCTGCGATAAGGATGTAGTCGTTCCATACACCAAGAACGTAGATAAAATGTACAAGAGAATTCGCTGGTTCTCCTATACTGTTAAAAAATAAATATACAATACCCATGAACATAAAAACAATTCCTGGAATGATCGTAAGGATGCTTAACGCAAGGATATATTCTCGTAAAAACCAGGTTATTCTTCCACTCATTTTTCTTTCACCTCAGTATGATTTTGCATATCTCATCCATGTTTTTGCAGGTGAACCACATACAGGACATTGTTCTGTACAACCTGCGTTTTCAATAGGTTCCCCTAATGTGTTCCCCTCTAAAACTTTTTCTATTTCTAACGCACAGTCTTTATTGCCGCACCAGGGAAGTGCCACAATACCTGTCTTCTGCTTTGTCTCCTCGACCGATAATACACTATGCATATTCTCCTTCAGGAGTTTTTCTGCATTTCCATAGAGCGTTCTTTCTAGGTCTTGAAGCTCGATTTTAATTGCTTTATCTGCATCCTTTAAAGGGACTGATTTCTTTTTGCTCGTATCCCTTCGTACCATGGTCAGCTCATTTTTTTCAACATCTTTTGGTCCTATCTCTATTCTCAGGGGTACTCCTTTCAGCTCCCAGTCATAGTATTTATTTCCCGGTGTTATTTCTCGATCGTCAATATGGGATCGTATACCCTCTTGAAGTAAACTTTTCTGTAGGGTTTTACTTGCTTCGAGAACACCTTGTTCTTTTCCTTTAAAGATAATAGGGATAATCACGACTTGAAGTGGCGCGACCTCGGGGGGCATGATAAGGCCTTTATTGTCCCCATGAACACCGATGAGTGCTCCAAGTAGCCGCTCGCTCATCCCGTATGTTGTCTGATGGCAGAACGTATGAGTTCCTTTTTCTGTTTCATAGGAGATTTCATAGGGTTTTGCAAAATTATCACGGTATTGATGGATAGATCCTATCTGAAGGGTTCTTCCCGATGGCATAAGTACGTCAATGCTAATGGTGTAATAGGCCCCAGCGAATTTATCCCATTCTGGTCGTTTACTGAATACATACGGTAAACAGAGTTTGTGTAAAAGGCGATGAGCGATTTCTTTGTCTTCTTTTATCTGTCGTTCAGCGTCCTCAAAATCAGTATGACAGGTATGTGCTTCAAAGAAATGGATTTCTCGTACACGTATGAACGCTCGTGTCTGTTTTGTTTCATAGCGAAAGGTATTGACGATTTGAAAGGTTTTTAATGGTAAGTCCGTATGGGAACGAATCCAGAGGGAGAATATCGGATACATCGCGGTTTCCGATGTTGGTCGAAGCAGCCATCGCTCTTCAAGTTGGTTGAGACCTGCATGGGTGACCCAGAAGACCTCCTTTCCAAATCCTTCAATATGTTCTTCTTCTTTTTTAAAATACGATTCAGGTATTAAAAGAGGAAAGCATACTTCTTGATGGTTGGTTTTTATCATCTCATCCCTGATGAGTCGGTCCACATGGTTCATCAGCTTCCAACCATAGGGTCTCCAGATGTTCATTCCTTTAATTGGGTAACGTTTATCACATAAGTCAGCGAGCTCGACGATTTCGTTGTACCACTCGTTGAAATCCTCGCTTTTTTTTACTTTTGTCTCTGGCATAACCTTTCCGCTGTTTCAACCAAAAAGAGCTATCTTATTTTTAAAGGTAGTGGTTTATTTCTATTGTCCTCTGCCTTCTTTTGCTTTTGCTCGCAGTTCTGTTGATCTGCATCTCCGGCATCGCTCTGCTTTGACTGCGTTTGATGCACCGCATTTCATGCAGATTTTCTTGTTTAACAACCGGCCTTCAGCTTCAGGGAATCGTGTCATCGGTAATCGCCTAGGTGTATCGAGAATAAACATATCATATTTAAATATGATGCCCTGCTCTGGTTCTCATCATTGATGTTGTAAATAAGCTCTTGTGGCAGGTTGAGATATGAAACTAAGGAAACACCCATTTAAAAGTCTTTTTTTTGTCTTTTTTATTTTCTATATGATTTGGGTCCTTCTTCTGTTTCTTGCACCCCTTGTGTTACCCTCTGCTAGCATCTCTGATCTCTCCGGTTCTGCAGGGGTCTCTGATAACGATTATATTATCCGAAATATGTCGTTTCCCTGGAACGTCGTCTATTCAATCGGTGATCGATTATGTCATCAGAAGGCAGATCGATCGTTGTTCCTAAACGGCAATCAGATGCCGTTTTGCACTCGATGCACTGCTATCTGGCTTGGGCTGGCTATCGGCCTTGGGTTTATGGTGTTATACACAGTAGAGTTAACTGAGAAGTTTGTTATTGCGATTATCCTGGCACTTGTCCCTATAGGAATCGATGGAGTTGGCCAGCTTTTAGGATTCTGGGAAAGTACAAATTTTGTTCGAATTCTAACCGGCCTTCCTGCTGGGTTGATTTGCGGTATTGCTATTGGAATTATTATCGATGAGGTTAAAACGATTCGAATCTCAAAGGATAACAAAAAGTAATTAAAAGAGTGAAATAATATACGCCTCAAGGTGAAGCGATTGAAAAACTCGATAAAATTATCTATTTTATTAGCAGTTGCCTTACTCATAACTGCGTTATCAACTCTAGCAAGTGCCGCTGATTATCCATGGAATTTTACTTCGGATCCCGCTGGGTCTATGGCGGCATTTATGGGAATTGGTCTAGCCATTTGTGCTATACTCATTATAATACCACTTATTATTTCTATCCTAGTTGCTATTTGGCTTTATAAAGATGCTGAAAAACGAGGAAAAGAAGGTATTATCTGGGTTGTTTTGTTAATTATCGCATCAATATTTTTAAGTTTCCTTGGTCTTTTAATCGTCGTCGTGGTTTGGTTCGTAATTCGACCACCTATTGGTGGAGTAGCGGGAAAAGTTGAACGAAAATGTCCCAATTGTGGCCGTGCTATCCCTGAGGACGCTCGTTCTTGCCCATATTGCAGTAAGAAGTTTGAAGAGTAATAGTAGGGCAACACGCTCTCATAAACATCTAACGCCGTGGAATGCCCTGTTAGTAGTACGACACTTGGTGTTCCACATCATCTATCTTTTTTTTCTCACAAGTACTGACTTGAAATAGACATTTTGTCATAAACATAGAAAAAGAACTTTTCAATTACGCCGTACGATAAAGGAAAATTTTATCCTATGATGCCATTCGATTCGTTTGTCTGTCCTTACTGTAGAAAATGATTTGAGTCATAGCAATAAACCAAAGGAAAATATCGCATAAAGTTCATTGAAAATCTTTTCTTGAAATGATGACAATTATAAGACCAATAAGGGAGATGATGCTACCAAGTAATACAGGGCCAATAGTAAATAAGCCAAGAATTCCGCCGACGACTGCAAGACCCCATGCTTTTCGTTTTACTGAGACAATACCACCGGCGAGGGTAACGATTGAAAGGATACATCCAATGATACCACAGGTTGTTAGAATCGATTGTAGTTGTTCTACGGAGATTGGTGAATCCGCAGGGAGTACACTTTGGAGCATTGAAGAATCCAGTGCGAGGGCCGATGACCAGGTAAACAATCCTAGTAATCCTGCGATGATTAAAAAGATACCAGCGATGAGTGGCTTGGAAATAGGTTTACTTTGTTGTTGGTTCTGATCTGGATAATAATCATTTATGGAATTTTCGCTTGAGGATGTCATCTCCATCTCGTATACCTCGTACCGATTCAGTAATAGTTACTTGCTTTTTATGTCTATTTCTTTTTGTGTTCGTTTTCGTCGTTGGCTCTCTTCTAAAATTCGTGGCATGATTGTTTTTGTTGCGTACCGAAATACAATGATGCCATAGACGACAAGGATTATTTGTAGGTACCCTATTTGAAAGAGGTTCGTCACACCGATTACGGTCGTGATGACTATCTGTAGGAGTATTGCAGCTGTAAGATAGGTAGATAATCTGTGTGCATACACTCCATATCCGATAAGAACTCCTGTTCCCGCGTGGAAGAGTATTATTCCAAAGGATCCGATGATTGCTGCGATAAAACTGAGGTTTATCTCTTGGAAGTTGCCGAGGATGATTGCTGCAGGGGTAAACACCGAGCCAAACCCCAGTCCCAGTGGTAGACCGTAGATTGTTGTTTCTTGTTTCTCCTGAAATCTCCCCATATTAAGCACGATGGTTTTAAAAAGTTGTTCGAGTATTGGGAAAAGAATAATGTAGATGATCAGACCAATATTTTGTGTGAGAAGTTCTATTACTGCTGAGATAAATCCGATAATGATTCCAACGATGAACATTAAGAAAATAAGTTTATCTTTGAAATGACCTTCATACCCTTTTAACCCGATATATAATAGGATTAATGCAGGGATGATGCCGATGAAAAGGCTTGTTTGCGGGATGAAGCTACTCATGGTCTTCTGCGGGTTTATTGTGAAGTAATATATTAATCATTGCCACGACTTACTAATTTATGTATATTAATAGAATAATAAAAGTATGTCATTTTGTATATATCTATATATATTTTCAAGGTGATGTGTTTCTTTTAATTCTTCAAGAAAAGATGGAAACGCCGAGGAGGAGATTTGAACTCCTGCGGAGCCGAAGCCCCACGAGCTTTCCAGGCTCGCGCCGTACCGGTCTGAGCCACCTCGGCAAAAACAACGACCGCAATACCATTCCTATTTATGTTTTTTTCCAGATAGATGGATACGTCCCCTTATTCATCAACACCCGTTCAAGAGACGCACAGATCCCCGTGTCCTTCTCAATAACTTGCGCAGAGGGAACCTCCATTTTAACCAACGCGACTCCTTCACCCTTCAACGACAACACTGCTGCTATCTCACCTTTCTTCATATCATCATCAATTTCAACGACCCCGGGGATCGCAAGATTCGCCCCATGACACAAGGCATCAACAGCAGAATCACGCACGACCACCTTCGGAACGACCTCAAGGAGACGCTCCATCGAAAGAATCGTCTTACGCAACAACGCATCATCACCATCTTCCTTCCAGAAGATATATGCATCCTTGACATCCTGCAGAGTGACTGCAGTATCCTCTGTAATATTCCCTACTCGTGTCCGTCTCAACTCCGCAAGCTGCGCGCCACACCCCAGCTTCTTCCCGATATCGACACATAATGTCCGGATATACGTTCCTGCCTCACACCCAACCCGGAACAACACCTCAGTACCCTGCACCTCTAGAACATCAAGATAATACACTTCTCGAGTCCGCCGTACTCGCTTCACTGCGGAGCGCAGAGGCGGCATCTGAGAAATCTCCCCCACAAAACTCTTACAGACCTCCCGAATCTTCTTTTCCTCAATCTGCTTATGAAGCTTCATTAAAGCAATATATTCCTTTCCTGCAACAAGAAGCACTTGTAACGCACGAGCGGCATCACCAAGAGCAACAGGAAGCACCCCGGTCACCGCAGGATCAAGGGTTCCTCCATGCCCTGCTTTTTCAAGTTCTAAGATTTCTTTTACCCAAGCAACAACCTGATGAGACGTCGGACCAGCAGGTTTGTCCAGATTAATAAAACCATTATGTAACAGTTCTCGAACCGTCCGATCCACAGGTGCTTTTCCATAATGTTTATTTGTACTCGCGGAGGCTTTGATCAACCGCTTTCTCTGTTTCAAGGATGGCAATGAGCTATTTTTCTCAGACATTTCAACTCACAGAATAACAGAAGGATATAAAAACTCGTTTATTCCCCAAGATAGCGTACGATAATCTCCATGATTTCCTCAGGGGTCTTATCCCCCGCATCAATGATGACATCGTAAAGGGAGGTATCTCGTACATCGATTCCATAATATTTTTTATACCGGGTAGCCTCACTCTTCTCCCGTTTCAATATCTCCTTTTTCCGCTTCTCAACCTCACCTTGCTCCCGTTTCACGATACGACCAGCACGGATGGTAATATCAGCGCATAAGAGAACCTTCACTGCAGCGATATGATTCTGAAAAGCAAGCCAACCAGAGAGTCGTCCCTCAACGATAACGTTTCCTTCCCGCAGAATATCAAGTTGATGCCGATCAAGTTCCTCATCTATCTGCCGATGAGACTCACAATATTTTCCAAATTCCTCAAGAGACATTTTATGTTTCTGGGCAAGTTGTCGAAAGATCTCACCTGAATAGACGTATCGCAACCCAAGTCGTTTCTCTAAAAGTTTCGCAACTGTTGTTTTCCCGGTTCCTGGAAGACCACTAATCGTGATCGTCGTCATAGTTTCCCTATTTCGCAGAGGGTCTGATGGTTTTCCGAACGTTCTGCCACCAGGTTGACCAGCTTATCCATTTTAATCCTTGTCGTATTAACTGGCCTGCTAAAAAAGAAAAAATCATATACAGAAAAAACCAGTTAGAAATAATTACAGCAGATCGGCCAAATAAAGAGACACCATCTCCCCAGGGGACGGTGAAGTAAGAATAATACACAAGGTTGCCTAAAAAGTAGGTAAGCCAGATGAAAATAGGGGCGATGAAGATAAACAAGAAGAACATCGATTTCATCATACCGCCTGATGACTGGGTTGTCATCCGCATTATTTGCGGTTGCATCTTCATAAGCTTCTGCACACGATTACTGTTGCCTTCCTTTCTTGCTTTGGTGATTTCCTTGTTGAATGCCTTGCTTGCTTCCTGTGCCTGGCCCATTGCTTTCCAGTTCGTAAACAAATTAGTAAAGAATGATGAAAGAAACACCACAAAAACCCCGGCTATCACGATTGTCAGTAACGGGTTTGCTCCACCGAATCCGATAAGGGGAGCAAACACAGAATTAAGAGAGAGCGCAATCATGTTTCTGATATTTGCATCGCCAAAGATTAAAATCATGACAAAAAGAAGAAGCATAAGAAGCAGCATTTGCCCTGCTTGAGCAACATCATTAAGTTTTCTCATCGTATCACCGGCTCGGCTTCTTTCACCGCTGCATCAAGTGCATTGTCATGATTAAACACGATTTTCACGGTCGCTCCAGTAAGGGTGGCATACGACATGGCTACTGCTCGGTTTATCATCTGATGCTCCGCGATTTTTTCAACAGAATCAGGATCTCGGTTCCGTGTCGTATCCTTCGCCCGTCGATTGTAGATTTCTTGCGGGTCTGCTTCAACAATGACGATAGCGGTTGGGTTTAACTTCCGTAACACCCACTCCGGTAACCCTGGCATGTATCCTTTGGGTGTTTTCACCGTGCAATGGGTGTCGACGATGACGTTTTTCATTTTACCGACCTTCTCAGCGGTTTTTATCTGAAGTTGCTTCTGCTGGTCCAGACTAAGTTTTCTCATCTCATCGCGGTCTTTAACCCAGTTCAGTTCTTTGGCGATATCGCTCATGACGGACCCGAAGGTGACAAAGGTAATATCCATTCCTTCTGCTGCCTTCTGCATCACTGTGGTTTTCCCCACCCCGGGTATCCCAGTTACGACAATGACTCCCATGGTGTTCCTCACTACTCCGCTCCGAAAAATCCTCTCAGAATCGGATGCATCTCCATGGCCTGTTCTTTTGCAATCTGCTCATACAATTGAATCATAATACCGACAGTAAGTAGCACTCCTGTCCCACTTGCGTTACCCAGGGTACCTATCGCATCAGCACCTGCTGCAAGGGCACCGACTGCAGCACCACCAATCACGGTCACGACCGGGATGTATCGTTCGAGTACTCTCCCTAATACACGAGGGTCTCGTCTAAATCCAGGCATCACCATACCCGATTGTTGAATTTGCCGCGCGACAGCTGTTGGTCCCATATCTGTAGTTTCAATCCAAAATTTCGCAAATAGCACCGACCCAAAGATCATGATTGTTATGTATATAATTGTTTTAATAGCGAATTGCCATGGCGCATGACCACCATACCCTCCACTGATAATAGGCATAAGCCAACTATTCACACCATTGAGGTTTGACAGATACCACGCTCCTCCAGCGATCGGCATTGTCGAACCACCGGATGTATCATATGCACCAATCCACCACTGATGTCCAATCCCGGGTAAACCCTGCAGTCCTGGATGTGTGTAAAACAGCAATGCGAACATATTGATGTTTGCTAACAGTGCAGACATCAGAATCACCGGGATGTTCGAAGCATAAATCAATCGAATCGGATAACGCCCTCGAGCACCTCGCACCTTCGCATGGGCTAGAGGAAGTTCGATCCGTGAAGATTCTGTGAACGTAACGATGAGGAAAATTGCGATAGTACCGAGTAATGGAACGATTGCGTTCTGATGACCACCATGACCAATGAACAGAATTTGGAACCCACCATCGACTAGCTCACCAAGGTTCATCTGGGACGCAAGATAATACGTTCCTGGGATCACACCTGCAGGAGGGTTTGAGACACTCAGAGGTTGTGACGCTTGTCCGGGTAACCAGTTGAAGAGCCCGGTGAAAAGAGATTGTGATACACCGGCAGCAATAAACAGGGAAATACCAGAGCCAATACCCCATTTGGAGATCAGTTCATCCATCAGGAAAACAAGGTACGCTCCCATGAACAACTGTAAAATGATAATCAGATTTGCCATTCCCTGACCGCCGACCATCGCAGTTAACCCAGCACTCGGGCTAAGATATCCATACACTTGAGGGATTGCTTCAATGAAGATCATAGCGATAACCAGGACTTTCTGTGTCCCCTGATAAATGGCTTTATCCTCTTTTTTTGTTAAATCGAGTTTAATGATTTTTGCGCCAACGAAGAGCTGAAGAATAATGGATGCCGTGACAATTGGTCCAATACCAAGGTGCATGATTGAACCTGATGCCCCTGCCATAATCGCGCGATAACTGGAAAACATATCCAGTACCTGCCCGCTGACCCCATAGATCATAATATTGGTTAAAACGAAATAGAGAATCAAACACAGGACGGTCCAGAATATCTTCGATCGAAAATTCACATGTATCTCTGGTTTTTGCACTGCAGGCCAGCGTTCGATAATTGGTTTTAAGACATATAAACGGCTCTTCTTCTCTTCTGCCATAGTAAAAACCTTTATTCTTCTATTTTAACCTCTCCGCCGTGTTCAGCAATCTTTTCTATAGCTTTCTGAGAGGCGGATTTCACGGTGATTTTATACCCGTGTTCAACGATCCCTCCACCTAACAGTTTATCAAATCCTTCTTTAGAGAGGTCGATTTCTTTCTTGCCATGGAACTTTTCGTCCAACTGACCAACATTGATGATTCGGTCATCCTTGACAAGACTGGCGTCTCGTTTGAACCCATGGACACCAAAATGATCGGGCATGTATTTCAGCATGTGCATGAACTTGTGTTTATGAAGGCCAGCGTTTCCTCTACCACCGCGTAATCCTGAGCCACGTCCGCCTTTCTTTCCTTTCCCATGTGTCATGGATCCTCTGAATCTCTTCGTCTTTGTTCGTGCCACATCAATCACATTCCAATTTTTTCTTCGTAATTTTTAAGTCGAAAGCACATAAAGTACTATATTATTATCTTTTCGGATGCGTTTTAAAAGATAAACAAGACATTGAAATCGCTCTTTTTTTTATTTTTTTCATTGTCTTTTGTCTATCTAGTTTCTTTTTGTGCCATCCTATTCTGGTTTATTTACCATATTGATATGTATTTTCGTGAGGGGTCAATAGCCGAAGAGTTTTTAAAACATTCTAGTTTTTATTTTTCTGCGGTAGCAAGTATTTATTATTTTTATCAAGGTCAATAAAAAAGTCAGCTACTTCATGGAGTTTATGAGAGGTGGTTCGTCCAAACGCCATGACCTCAGTTCTGCAACCAAGGCTTTTCGCATGGTCGAGGAGATCTGAGAAATCGCCATCCCCGCTGATGAGCACGACGGTATCAAGCTTTGGTGCGAGACGCATAACATCCATGGCAATTCCAACATCCCAGTCACCTTTCTTCGCTCCTCCATAAAACACTTGGAGCTCCTTTGATTGAACTTCAAATCCGATTTCCTCAAGTACGCTATAGAATGTTTGTTCGTCTTTGACATCTGCTTTGATCACATATGCAATCGCTCGTACCAGTTGACGTTCTGCGATTGCTTCCTTTAATAATGTTTTAAAATTTACTTTCTTGTTGTATAAGTTTTTTGCAGAATAGTACATGTTTTGAACATCGACGAACACGCCAATTCTCTGATCTTTATTTCTTCCTTGTGACATATTAAAGCCACTTCACCTTTACTAGGCTGAGAAAAGGAACATCTCTTATTATGATTTTGGTTTTCAAACTTTGGTTACATTCTATGGGTGGGTGGTGATTCGAAGGAGGGTGACGTCGTATTTGACGACTTCTTTTTGATGGAATTCAAACATCCAATTAATTGGAAACACATAATCCTTTTGATGAGAGATTTCTCCTTTCAACGCCGTGATCATTGTTACTAAGAAAGGGATTGTTTTTTTCAGATGAAGTGAATAGATAACATCAGAGATTTCTAATGCTTTTTCGATGAATTTCCGGTCAGCTTTTTGGTTGCTTTTCTGCGCTCCAAAGGGGGGGTTCATGAGAATGGTATCGCAGGGACTATCGACAGCAGTCACATCTTGAATGGTGTATTCTATCTGAAGACCATTGGTTTTGGCATATCTCTCTGCTATGGTGATGCTCTCGGTATCGATATCAAAACCATGAACTGTTTTTGCTCCCATATAGGATGCTCCTACCGAGAAAATCCCTGTGCCGCAACCAAGGTCTACCACTTTCTTCTGTTCGATATCTCCCCAGTGGTACGCCATAAATATAATATCTGCGACGATGGGGGCCGGTGTCATGTATTGTTCAAGCTGAGGAATCGGTGTGGTTGGTTTAGGGACTTTTTGAAGAAGTATTTCGAGTTGTCGTTGTTTCATTGTCGTACTAGGAAGGATTGTTTGTTTACTAATAGTTTTTTATCCAAAAATTTTATTTGCTCATCGTAGTTCTAGGGTTTCCTCTGGGCTCGTAGATCAGCGGAAGATCGCCCCCTTGGCATGGGGGAGGCCTCGGGTTCAAATCCCGACGAGTCCATTATCTCTGGTTTCTGTTTTCAATTCAAAAATTTTTTCTCCCCTCGTACGAGAGAAATAATGAAAAAGGTGATGGTTTTTTCGTTTCACTTGAACTTCCGGATTGCGCGTTTCCTCTGGAAAAAATTGAAAGATTTAATTTTAATGTATATTTTTTAATAATTTTATAAAAATACAAAAAGTATAAATACGAGTGAAGCTGTTTGAGGGGTATCATATATAAATAGGTATTAGTCAAATGATCCGAACAAAAGTAATTAATGATTCAACTGATTTGGTCTCCATTATTCGAGCATTCGATTCGCCGACAAAAAAAGAAGTTTTTATGGAGATATCAAGAGATTGGATCCCCAGCAGCCTTATTCTTGACAAGTTCGGTGAAGACGGTCAAGACGCCCTTGAATTCTTTGACAAAATGAAACTCGCAGAAACCAAATGGACAACCCCTGAAGATGGCATCGATGGGAAACCACAGAAAATGTACCGCTCCTTTTATTCACTTTTCAACATCAACATCTCCTGTCCGGTCAATGAAATCAGTGAAATTTTTAACGTCTCATCGTTAGATGATTATCGATTTAAAAAACTTGAAGAAAACATATGCGATTTCATCGGTGACACAGGAACTTTTGCAAACAAGGTTTCAGAGAAATTCAGCATCTCTAATACCGCATTGAAAGCATTAGTAAAACGATCCAATAAATTCCAATACACCGGATTAAAAATCACCAGAACGCTTCATGGACCTGAGAACGAATAAGTTTTTTTCACAATCGTTTTAAGCTCTCTAGTTATTTCCACTACAATGGATTACACGGTCATTGTACAAGCCTTCTGGATTGTTATCCCTATCTATGTTGCGAACGCAAGCGCAGTGGTCGTTGGTGGAGGAACCCCCATCGATTTTAGGAAAACATGGAATGATGGAAGTAGGATCCTTGGAGATGGAAAAACATGGAAAGGGTTGTTCGCAGGCACGTTCCTTGGGATGACTGCTGGGTTTGGACTTGCCGTTGCAGCATCCTATCTTTCAGCAAGCGAATATGACGTTCTTGGCCTTACAAACTTTGAGGGGTTCCCTCTGATGATCCCGATTCTTTTTTCACTCTGTTTTGGGGCGTTACTCGGAGATGTTGTCGAAAGTTTCTTCAAACGACGAATCGGCAAAGACCGTGGACAGGATTGGATTCCGTTTGACCAGATTGATTTCCTGGTTGGGGCACTTCTCTCATGTTTGGTGATAAGTCAATTCCTCTTCCTGTTACAATTGACACAAGGGCAGTGGTTTTTCCTAAACCTCACCATCTGGCATATTCTGATTCTTCTTATTGTCACCCCTTTGATCCATATCACTGCGAACGTTCTATTCCGAAGAATCAAGGAAAAAAATACGTAGTATCCTGAATTAACTTTCTTCTGATTTTTCGAGATGCGCATCGTTTTCTCCTCTTTTCTCCTTTTCCCTCAACTTTTCTAAGAACGCCTGGTATGGCGTTCGCAAACGGCCATTCTCCAAACTACTATGCGGCCGTTTGAAATTATAATACAATACAGCCTCTCCCCAACTGGAGAAATGCCTACAGAGCTGCTCAATCGTTTGTCCCACACGTTCCACCTTTCCATTCGACTGTGGATGCTTCACCCGAGCCTTGATATGCAGAACCCCATACTGTTTGAGTACCTGTTGGAACTCATTCATCTTCGGAGATGCACAAGTGCATCTTGGTAAGGACGTGAACTGGACTCCATGATCAGTCATTACCTGTCTAGGAACACCATATTTCTGAATAGCTTTCGTGAAAACGATGATCGCGTTCTCAGCTGTGGCCTTGCGGAATACGCCACATCCGGTAATGAACCGGGATGCATCATCCTCGAAGAGGATGATTTGTTGGTTCTGTTTTTCAAACCAATCTGCATGCCAAAGGCCATTACTGAATCGACGTTCATATCGAACGTAAGAGCGTCTTCGCTGTTTATGTGGTTCGTCTTTTGATAGTCCTTCTTCTTTGAGGATCCGGTGGATCCGGTTATGACCGATGTGAATGCTTTGTTCTGCTAGGATTTTTTCCAACGTGACCGCAGCTAAGGGATGACTGCGGTATGTCTCAAGGACCATATGTTTTTCTTCTGGTGAAATCGGTGATGTTTTTCTCCCTGGTTTCTTTGGATATGGGTACTGGGATGTCTCCTGGAATTGTTGGTAGAGTTTGCGTGTCCATTGAGGAGTTATATCCTGGGTTTTCGCTATCCTGTATATGGATCTCTCCTGGCTGTTGACTTCTTTGATAATCCATCGCACCTTCTGTTGATTCAGTTTCCTCATCGGAACTGAATCATCTATTTCTTTTTCCAGGAGAAAGTAATTTCGGGATAAGACATTTCTTTTTTTTTGGAGAAAGATTTATAAGTACTATCGATGTTCAATAACCTGTGAGATGTATGGGTGATGAAATAACCGACCCTGAAGAAGTCAGCTGTATGGCTCTCTCGACAAAGAAAATAATCAGTTTGAATGAAGAGCTTATGTTATTCATGCATCGTTTTAATCTGGACTGGGAAACGGTAGAAACAATGCCCGCATTTGAAGAACATTGTAAGGAGCTATTCCGCCGGGAAAAACAAGAGAAATAATATTGTGGCTATTGGGTATTTTATATTTCTATCTTTTGACGAAATCCATATAAGACATAGGTTGATTTTGTGGCTGAGTGAATTTCATGATACGCTTTGATCAGTTATACTCAGATAGAGCCGCAAAGATGCGAAAATCTGAAATCCGTGAATTACTCAAAGTAACACAGGATCCAGAGATCATCTCTTTTGCAGGTGGGTTACCAAATCCACAATCCTTCCCAATCCAGGATTTGAAAAGTATTACTCAAACCGTGTTAAACAATCATGGGAAAGTCGCGCTTCAGTACGGAGCAACCCAAGGGATCAACGAACTTCGAGAAGTACTCGTAGAACGCTCAATCAAAGAAGGAATGAAAGGTGATGTTTCTCTAGAAAACATCATGATTACCAGCGGGTCACAACAAGCCTTAGATGCCGTAGGAAAGATTTTTCTTAACCCTGGTGATATTGCTATCGTTGGTCTTCCCTCGTATCTCGGTGGAATCAACGCGTTTCGCAGTTACGAAGCAAACCTTGTTGGAGTTCCCCTAGATAAAGAGGGAATGCAAACCGATCTTTTAGAAGAGAAATTAAAAGAACTTATCAAACAAGACCAACCCGTAAAGTTCATCTATACAGTCCCTACGTTTCAGAACCCAGCAGGCACGGTCATGCCAGAGTCACGACGGAAGAAACTTGTTGACATCGCCCATGAATATAATTTGGTTATAATCGAAGATGATCCCTACGGGAAACTACGGTATGATACCTCTGCTGTAAAACCAATTAAGGCATTTGACGATGAAGGCCGCGTCATCTACATGTCAACATTTTCAAAGATACTTGCACCAGGTTTCCGGCTTGCCTGGATTATCGCTCCAGAGGAAGTCATGCGGAAAATGGCCTTATGCAAACAAGCACAGGATCTTTGCACTGCTGGATTTTCTCAATATATCGCCTATGAATTCATGAAAAGTGGGTTGCTTGATTTACATATCATGAGGATTTGTGAGATGTACAAGCCGAAACGAGACATCATGATCGACTCCATGAAGAAATATTTCCCCGAAGGATACCTCTGCAACAAACCAAACGGGGGGATGTTTGCCTGGGTCACGCTCCCAAAAGAAGTGGATACCGAAGCAATGTTTCTTGATGCGTTCAAAGAAAAAGTCGCCTATGTTCATGGTAAAGCATTCTGCGTAGACGGTGGCGGTCGTAGTTCCATGCGACTGAATTTTTCCTACTCCACGAACGAACAACTGGAAACCGGTATGAAACGACTTGGTGCAGTTATTGAAAGAAAAATGAAGGTGTTATGCCGCTAGGAAAAGCTATCCTTGTCATCAGTATTCTTGTAATAAGTTCTTTTTCAGGATGTATGTTTCTTCAACAGACGAAGTTTACGCTCCTTTCACTTGTGGTCGATGATGACGGTGGATTTCCCCGGATGTATGTCCAGTTCAACACCTCTGATATCTCAACACTGATTCTCACCGGTCCTCAACAAACGATTCTATTTTCAGATACCTATTACAAGGGAATTTATAATGAAAGCATCTGTCTTTCTTGGTATCGAACGACTGCTGTCGCTGGTACGTATCTTTTAAAAGCGGTTGATTCATCGAAAAACACTATTTTTGAAAATGAACTTCAGTTCAACGGCGATAACCTCTCACTTATTTCTTTCTCTGTAGATGGATGGACTGGAACAACTGGTTCTTCGGTTGTTGCACTGCATCTTACTATCAAGAACTCTGGTGATCTACCCGCTTATCCAAGCACGATGACGGTCCTTCAAGGAACATCATCGATAGATTCGGTTCTTCCACCGACCGTGATTCTCCCGTATCATACAGAGCAAATTACTTGTTTTGTGTCACTTCCTGACCTTCCTGCGGATGCTAATCAACTGAATATCTCTCTATTTGACAAGACTGGCACCATCCTTCTGCAGGTTAGATCATCGGCGGTAAAAAGAAATCTTATCGATTCATGGGTATATACCTGGTATTACCTTGGTAGCCATACCCTGGAGCTCCCTAATGTCGATTGGTTTTATGAATACTACAAAGGCTTGGATCGATTCGATATCGTCGATTATGCAGCATATGTATTTGATCCTTATGATGATAGTTATATCGATTTTCTGGTCAATCAGATTCTTATGCTAATAGATCTGAGAACCGATGTAGAGAAAATAAATTTTGTCGCATCGTTTGTTCAAAGCATTGAATATAAAAACGATGATCCGCAGAATACATCCTATGAATACCCACGCTATCCTCTGGAGACATTAAAGGAACAACGGGGTGATTGTGAGGACAAAGCAATTCTCACTGCTGCCTTGCTTTGGGACCTTGGGTATAATGTGTCTCTGATACGACTTCCCCAGCATATGGCAGTCGGCGTCCACCTCACTGAGACGATTCCTCTCTATTCGTATTACATCGATCAATATTATTTTTTAGAAACCACCACGCTTCATATGACACTTGGAAAAGTGCCCCCTGAATATCAGGGTCTGACAAACATAACTGTATATCCGATTTCGTCACGACCGCTCCTGGTTCATCTCTGGAAAAGTGCAACTCGATTTCAAATAAGCACTGGTGAGGATTATGTAAATGTCAAAATGGTTCTTGAAAATCTCGGGACTGCAGCGGCAACAGATATCGAGATTCGAGGAGCCTTCTATGATAATATGAGTCGAATATACGATCAGCAGACCACAAATGTTTCTTTTATTGCTGCTGGTGAGAAGTGTCTGGCGGAACTCTCAATCGATGTGCCTTCATCGGTTTCGACAACCTTGAAAACCCAATTGTACGTTCATGGAGTAATGGTCAATCAACGTGAATCATCATCATATTTCCCATGAAAAAAACCTTTTATGATTCCTTAAGAGATGAGCAGGCAGGGCAGGGGGATAAAGTTTATAACCGTTAAAGAATACTTGCCCTTTTGCTGGGCGTAGGTGAACGGTTGACGGTGGCCTTTTAGGTTGCTGAGGAAAGTCCTCTCTCACTCTGAATCAGGATCCTGTGCAAGCAGGTAAGGCGAGAGTCTTAGCAGAGGAACAGAAACGACACAGCCCTTGGATTATGCGATGATTCACTCGGTGATGAGGTCTTCTTGGGATTTGGTGAAACGGCCAATCTGCTCCTGGAGCAAGCCCAAACATCGGGATCAGTTATTCAGACTGCTCGTAGGTAGGGCGCATTAGACAAATACCGTTAGAACAGAAAGAGGCTTACGGCCTACACCCAGCACAAATCCAGTTACACCCGTCCTGTTTCGGGTTTTTCTCCTGGATTTGGTTAGGACCTGAAATGTTACACCTGACCCGTTTTTCTAGCCGTAACCGATCAGGGTGGAGGAAGAGGTATCATTCGTCTTCCGGTTGTTTTGCATGGATGGTTTGTCGTGGTTTGAGAAACATAGAGGAGTTCGTTTGAACCATGTCAATAGTCCCAGATAATATGTTCACTCTTACATTTCGGGCATCGTGAGACTGTCAGAATGTTTGGATCTTCTCCACTCCACCAGCCATGATGAGTGATATTGAATTTTTCTTTCATGATGTGTTCTGTTTCTTGTTCGATGAGTCGATTCTCCGGAGATACGTTGATCATAAATAGTCGTCGGATAAATCCTTTTTCGTTGTGACAGTTCATACATCTCACAGGGCTAAAATCTCTTATTTCCTTGGTGAGACTGCTGATTTCGTCTTGGGTTAACTCTCGTATGTTTATCTCCGGAATAAGACGTTGGTTCGTTAATTCAATGTTGCTGGTACAAAGCCAGTTGATCGTTTCGTTTTTAAGGTGTTCATGGTAGTAGGCGAACCATTGTTCTCGGAGGTCAGGGTAGTCGAAGAGCAGGTCTTTGAAGTTTCTGAACGGTTTTTTTCTTTCGAGTACCTGGTTAAATTTTTCAGCTATTTTTGTATCCTGTATTTTTTCATAGACGAATATTTCCATGATTATGAAGTTATCCTGAGGGAGTCGCGCAGGGATCATTAGGTATCTGTCGTCTTCCATCTCCTCAAGTCGCTTCTTGTAGTCATCATCAACTGTTTCGTTAACGTAGATAAGCTCGTTTTTCTGAGTGTCAATAAAAAAATGATGCATCACATCAGATTCTTCAAAGGCATCTGCTAACTCTTCGAAATCGATAGTGAGTTTCAATTTATCGACCCCCATATCCCTTCGTATACATTTCTTTTTTTCATCTATTGTTCCAAAACTATGTTTTGTAATCATCTATCAACCGATAATTTCTGTGATCTGTTGTGTTACAATTGAAATAAGCGAGTGGGATTTCTACATTTTTCTTTCCAGCAACACCCTCAACGCATATTCCATAAAATTCATCGATATCTTCTGATAGATGTTCAACAATTACAGGATAGGTTGTGTGATGAAGTGAGCCCATTTCTTGATCAAATGTTCCCTGGATTGGGAACAGCACGTTTTTTGTTAGGAATGCAAAATATCTCTCTAATGTCTCACTATTTACTTCTGGGAGGCTCTTATTAAGTTGAAAGATATGAAGGATTCGTTGTTCCTGTTCAATCCATGATATGTTTACATTCATAGTGATTGACCTCATCGTTTTTCTACTGGCATCTTTTGCGCTTGATGGATTTCTTCTCGATCTCGTTCAAGACAACATTTCTTATATTTCTTTCCAGAGCCACAGGGACAAGGATCGTTACGTCCTATTTTTTTTCTAGCTCTCTTTTTCCATTGATCATTTTCATTATCATCGTCCCATGAATCATACTTTTCAGGTAAAATTTTGAATGGAATGATATCTGCCTTTACTGGTTCTTTTGTTTCAAAATTTATATCAAACTTTTTAAGATAGTTATAATATTGAAGTGCATTACTCTTTTCAGCTTGATCCATTTCCACCTTGTTAAATATTTCATTCATTGCATTATCTATCTTTTCAATTTTTGGTGATTTTGAATAGATATCTGATTTTTTTTCAACAGCCTGTTTTTTAGCTTTTAATAGCTTTTTCTTTTCCGAATCAGCGTTACTTTTTTCGAACACTTCTTCAAGGAGGTTAATGACATTAATGTAATCATCATAAATCGTTGTTTCTGTTGAATCGATTGACAACTTGTTTTTTTCAGCTCTGTTATCAATAATTTCAAGTGCATCCATTAGATAAAACTCAGCATGTACATAATCTTTTTTTTCCAAATAATATTGTGCTATATCCCAGGCGACATAACAGTAAAAAGGATGATTATGTTTCAATCCTCTATACAATTCATTGCTTTGATGATTGTTATGGATGATATTGCTGATGATTTCTATGCCTATCCACGTTGGATGCGGAATTTGTTTTTTAAGGTGATATAAAACCTCAAGAACATCTTTTTCAAAATCAGGATTGGCTAAAAGAGATGTCAAAAAAATATTTAATTCATAACTGGGATCCATATCAATATCAATTGTGTTTTGCCATTCTTTTAAAAAATCTTTTTTATCAGAGAAAATATATGGTTGCAGTCTTTTAAAATAATTGGTGCAATTTTCTTTAAAAGATTCTTTTATTTCCTTTTTTCTGTTATTTTTTTCATTAGTTTTTAAAACGAACAAATAAGCTTCATGTAACACATCGTTAAAGCCAGTAATAGATGGTTCATCAGGACAGTAAATACCCCATAATGCATATGCTGCCATCCAGATAAAATCCTCATCTTCTGCTATTGTATTCGTTTTGGGATAGAAGAGTTTTTTAGCAAGACCTTCAGGATGATTAACTGTTTTTGCTACTTCGATGAATTCTGTCTTATTAATGTTGACACCAAATGAAACAAGTTTATTAAGTATCTTTTTTTCAGGCCATTTCATCACTATGTCTAAGTTAAGATGGTCGGATCTTTTAGTCCATTCCTCAAAATTATTTTTTATCTCTGTAACAATCCCCAGTTTTATTATGTCATCAAAGTCTCCCCGCTGATACTTTTGTAATTGTTCTGATGCAAATGTATATTGTTGGTTAAGCTCAAGGGCTGCTTCAAAGCATTGAACGCCAAGAACTGGTTTCCCTGAAAATAAATAGGACAACCCGGAATTACAAAAAACTCGGAAGATATCATAACTTGTTGTTTTTGTTTCAAGGAGTTTTTCAAAGGTTTTATCAAACTCTTTTGAAGCTTGAAAAAAATCTTGTTTATTCATAGTATACATAGCTTTGTGATAATAATCAACCCATTCCATTGGTGGAAGCGTTGTTTCAGTGATATATACAGGAGATGGTTCTCCATGTTTTTCTCGTCTTTTTAGCTCATCTGAAAAGGTTTTGCCGTTAAACTTCTGCGAAGGCAAATGATGACTAAGATCAATCATTGTACTGATGAGATTTTCAAATAAATCCTTATCAACAAGTTTTTCCTTATCTAACAGACCAGTAAGCATTTTCACTGATGTCATTGGATCTTCATCATTCATATCTTTCATCCATCTCTTAAGAGTGTCAACAGATACAAATAAATCAAGACTGCATTGATGTAAAAGATCCGAAAGTCTTTTTTCAATGTCAACCAATTCATTATTTACCCCAATCAAAATATCACCTCTTTTTTCAGACAGCTTGAGGCACATCATCTTCATCTATCATCAAAATACCAGCATACCCCCTTCTTGGATCATATCATAAATCTCTGTTATCCTGTATACAAAAGCTACGATAAATGT
>Ga0307446_1000048_pt1 | contig 30093 bp, 35 predicted proteins | sample SalMarSW160320MG_FD_202141 | JGI IMG/M metagenome (GOLD analysis project Ga0307446, IMG submission 202141) | Salt marsh sediment microbial communities from the Plum Island Ecosystem LTER, Massachusetts, United States - SW1603-20 | ecosystem: Environmental > Aquatic > Marine > Intertidal zone >... | reverse complement strand
AAGTTTATTATATAATGGAGATGTGTGGAATATACCATCAGATATATTTCTGCAAGTAAATAAAACTATGTATGAAGAAATGGTTCTTGATTTTATAAGGCAAGGAAATGGAATAGTTCATGAAGGCAGAAATACCTGGCCATGGATGTGGGCTGATAGTAGATGTACAGATTATTCGTATATCTTTCTGCCAGAACATGAGAAAGTTTATATGGTTCAAGGTCAAGGTATTCTAGTTGATCCAATTAAAATAATACAAGGTGAAAGTTTAATAGAAGCAAATGCTAATTTAGGAGCACCTACATTTCCAATTATGAAAAAAGATGCGTATTTAAAAACAGAGGAGTTATTACAAATATATGGATACAAACCTTCCCAGATTGTATAAAGATTATGGAGATTATTCAAATTATAGAAATATGCCATTAGATATTGATGGTTTAAAACCAGTTGAACGTCGAGCCCTTTTATCTGCTTTTACGATAGCAAGAAATAAATTGGTCAAATCAAGGCAAGTAGATGCTTATACGATTGGCCACTATCACCCTCATGGTGAGTGTTATGGGACGATAGTTCAATTGGTTAGACAAGGCTTTCTTGAAGGACAGGGAAACTTTGGAACTAATATTGGTGTTGAACCAGTAGGACCTGCAGCACCAAGATATACAGAATGTAAAATTGCAAATAAAACTATCGACATGGCATTTAAATATATTAAGCATGTACCAATAGTAGATACAGAGTTAGATGATAAAGAACCTTTGTATTTACCAACTATGTTTCCATTGTGTTTATGCGGAACAGATTATACTCAAGGTATTGGTTTTGGTTATAAAACTTATATACCTTGTTATCAGATTAAAGATCTTTATCAAAGATTGTTATGGTTGTTAAAAGTACGAAAACGAAAACCAATTATTGCTCCAATAACTGATTGTAAAATAACTTGTAAACCAGAAGTATTGGATGAATTACTAACAACTGGTAAAGCAAGAATATCAGTAGAAGGAATATATAAGATTGACAAAAGAAAAAATGAATTAACTCTTAGTTCTTGGCCTCCAGGAAAAAGATTTGAATCTCTACTAAACAAATTTTCAAAAGAGTTAAATGATAACATGATTGGTTTTACAGATCTATCAGTTACAGAAACTAAAATAGTATTTCAAGTTACACGTGAGAGAAATCGAGATAAGATTTTTGGTTCTTTTGTCAAAAAGCTAGATAAACTTATAAAGGGCTTTATTCCTTTTGAAATTGTTTTAGTTGATGGAAACAGAACAGTTGTTAAAAAATCAGTAGACCAAATGTTACTTGATACATATACTATGTTTTCTAAAACTAATAAAACTTTTTTAAATTATGAAATTGATAAGTTAAATAGTGTAGTTGAAGAATATCGAGCTCTTGAACTTATACGACAACCTTTATCTGAATGTATTAAAAGCGACTTAACGATTGACCAAACTATAGATGAAATTGCAAACTCTACTCCAGTATCTAAACCAGTTATTAAAGAATTAATTGGAAAATACATGATACGAAAGTTACTAACATTAAATACTGATACAAATGAACTGGAGTCTAAAATAAACGAATATAAACATAATTTGGAGAATTTAGATGAATACGTCATCCAACAATATGAACACTTTAGAAATTTGTAAAAAATGTCATGGAGTCGGTATTACAAGAGAACGAACTATTAAATTAGCACATCCCTGTCCAGTTTGTAAAGGAGAAGGTCATACTGATTGGATCTCTAATTTATCACAGCAAGAAAGTAACGAAAGTTCTAATTTAGACACATTAACTAAAACTGCTTATGAGAATGTTAACTTTCTTGTAGGTGAAATAAAATATCTTTTAGGAGAAGTTGGAATACGTGCTAATGTTGATATACAAGTTACTGATAATTTGCAAATAACAAGACATAAAAATATAGATATATTTAAGGAGTAAAATATGTACAAAGTAGAAAAACGATTTACAATACCAATAGGGCATAGACTAAGTAAACACGCTGGTCGTTGTCATTCATTTCATGGACATAACTTTACTGTGTTGGTTGGAGTAAAAGCAAAGGTATTAGATAAAAATGATATGGTGATTGATTTTGCTAATTTGAGTAAAATAGTAAATGAATATCTTGATGGTTTTGATCACTGTACCTTACTTAATATTGTTGATAAAGATATTGCTCAACAATTAACAGATATGGGTTCTAGAGTGATATTAATGGAACATGATCCAACAGCTGAAAAGTTATCTGAAAGAATATATAAAAGCATAAAATCTGCATTTAAAAGCATTTCAGTTGATTTTGTTGAAATTGATTATGTAACAGTTTTTGAAAATGAAAATAGTAAAGCTACATATACAGAGGAGTAAAAGTGGATCTTCTTAAACGATCTGGAATTTTGATTCCAAGTAAAAATAAACATAAGAAATCATATGAACGAATAAAGGAGCACCTTTGTCGCAGAACTAAAGAATATAATAAATCGAATTATATTTATAATATTTTTTACTTGGAATCAGATAAATTCTTATTGCTTCCGAGATATTTTCCTGTTCATAAATATTTTGGAGCATGTGAGATACATGACCAGAGACATGAAGGAAAACTTATAGATATTAAACATAATATAACTCCGAGAAATAAAACACAAGAGAAAGCTATCAACTATCTTATGAACAATGAATCTGGAATTCTTCAACTAGAACCGGGAGTTGGAAAAACTGTAATTACTATTTACATGATTGCAGAACGAAAAAGAAAATCTTTAGTGTTAGTTCACCGAGATTCATTAGCAAATCAGTGGAAAGAACGTTTACTTCAGTTTACAAATTTAAATGAAGATAATATTTCAAGATTAACATCTCCAACTTTTAAAGAAGATTTGGAAAAAGATATTATAATAGCAACAGATCAAACTGTAATATCTTTATTGAAACGTTACAGAAAAAAGTTTTTGTTGGCATTAAATAAAGCAAACATTGGAATCTTTGTTGCTGATGAAGTTCATACTTCTGTTGGAGCTCCAACTTTTTCAGAATGTTCAATTCATATACCAGCAAAATATACTTATGGTTTAAGTGCAACTCCATATAGATATGATGGAAATGTAGATATTATCAAATATCATCTTGGCGAAATATTTGAAGATGACGATGAAACAGGAACAATGAAAGCTCGAGTGACAGTTATATTATTAGATTATGAGATAGATACTCATCATAGGAAAACGTATATTCACTGGGGTGGTGAGTTTCAAAGAGCACGCTATCTTAATATGCTTAAGCGATCAAAACCGTTAGAAACGGTAATGAGGGGTTTATTGTCACGGTTAAAAGATGAACGCGATCTTATATGCATTTCTGAAAGACTTAAGTTTATTGATGAATTATATAAATGGACTAATTCAAATAGTAAAGCAAAATTCTGTGGAAGCGCTGGTTTAGAAACGCTCAAATCAAAAGTTACATTTGCGACACCTGGTAAATGTAGAGATGGGATAGATGCTCCATGGAAAGATTGTTTAATTATGACATCACCAATTACAAATATAAAACAGTTAGCTGGTAGAGTTGTAAGATCACGCAAAGGAAAACAAATCCCAATAATTATAGATCTTGTTGATTATGGTTCCAAAGAAATGTATAGAACTTTCTACGCAAGAAACAATTTCTATAAAGATAAAGGATGGAATATCCAATATTTTATTTTTAATGGAAAATTAATGCCGATTGATGAAGAAGTTGTATTTTCTATTATTGGAGAAGAGTAATGAAAATAAAAGTTGGTTTTGTAACTAATAGCAGTTCTACTGCATATATTATCGCAAACATAAGTGATAAACCAAAAGATCTAATTGATTTTGTTTATGAAAACCCAGAAATTATTGAAGATTATGTTGAAGAATATTTGTGGGAGGGTGAAGATAGAACAAAGTATACACAACAAATGCTTTTAAGATCAGCAAAAGAAAATAACAAAAAATTTGAACCTGGCGAAGCGCAGTACTGTATCTTTGGAGATGAAGACAGGACTTTAATTGGAAGAGTATTTGATTATATGCTTAGAAATGGTGGTTCATCAAAAAGTTTTACTTGGCATTTTTCTGAATCATTAAGATAAAGAGGTAAAAATGAAAATAAGAATTGCACCAGTAACAAATAGTTCATCTGCTAGCTTTACAATATTAAAAGAAAACATAACTCATGCACAAGCATCTATGATATATAATCATATTCAAGAAGCAGAAGAACGTTATAAAAAAGATCCAATAACGTATAAAAAACTTGGTTGGATAAATAAAGATGATTCGTGGGATATTCATGAAGATGAGTCTACTATTCATGGTTTTACATCTATGGATAATTTTAATATGAGTTGGTTTCTTAAAAATGTAGTTGGTATAGATGAAAATTTAATTAAGTTTGATTACTCATAAGGATATTTAATAATGGCGCTTGCAGTTTATATACCAGATCATGTTATTATAACAGAAGAAGATATTGCGCGAGAACTTGAACAAGTTAAAGAATACTATATCACTGATGATCTTGGTGGTTATTATGAAAATAAAATTATAAAACATATTTTAAAATCAATAGAAAATTTAAAAAAAGGAGATTGTTTTTATCCTAAAACTTTAGAGTATAATAATCTTCATGATTTTGCTATTGTAATATGGAATATATTAATAACTTTATTAGATAACTATGTTATAGCCGTATCAGAAACTAATCCAAATGATATTGAATATGATTCTATTATAGGAATAACTAAAGAAGCAGTTGTAAATTGCATTATAAAACATATAGATATAGATGAATTTTTAAAACCATATATACTGGAGGACAAAACGTGAATTTTGGATTTATAGCAGACATTCATTTGTCAAAATATGCGCAAGATAAACTTGAAGATAAAACAAATCTTCCAGAACGTTTAGCAAGTATTCAAAGAGCATTATATGAAGTATCTGAACATTGTTTAAACAATAAAATTTCTACAATTGTTATGGGCGGTGATTTACTTCATAATAAATCTGTTATTTATACAATCGCCCAAAATATCTTAATTGATTATTTTGATAATAACTCAAAATTAAATTTTATAGTTATAGATGGAAATCATGATCTATCAGGAAAAGGAACTGATGCTGTTTCAGCTCTAAAGTTTTTAAAACATATTCCAAATGTTGAATGGATTGCGCATAACAGAGTTGAAACTATGGACAATATATTATTTGTGCCATACTCTTATGAAGTTCCAAAAGTTGTAAAAGAAAATAGTGCTGATATTCTGATCTCCCATTTTGGGCTAAATGAGGGCGTTTTAAACTCAGGGTTGAGCATTATTTCAGATGTATCTGTAAAAGATTTGGTTAATAAATATAAATTAGTTCTTGTTGGACATTATCACAAACCTCAAGAAATATTGGCTGATGGATTCTCTTTATATTATTCTGGTTCATTAATTCAATTAGATTGGGGCGAAAAAGGTGATGATAAAAGATTTCTAGTAGTTGATTCAGAGACTTTAGATGTTGAAATAATCCCTACAACTAGTTATAAAAAACATGTTGAACTTGAATTAACTGAAAGTAATAAAGAAGAAGTATTAAAACTTGCAGAAGAAGCTAAAAAGCGAGGAGATCATTTAAAAGTTGTAATGAAAGAACGTGTTGATCTTCAAGATGTAAAAGGCGAGTTTAATATTATTGATAAAACAGAAAGGGATATAACAGACAGAGGTATTTCATCTTCAATGTCGCAAGAAGATATATTAAAACGATTTTTAGAAGTAAAAGAAATTCCAGAAAAAGATATTAAAACATACTTCAATGTAGCTAAAGAAATAATTGATAAATGTGAGGAAATATGAGAGAAGTAGAAATTCAAGAATGTGGAATGAAAAACTTTGGGCCTTATATCGAACCTATGGTTTTGACATTTACCAAGGACACATTAACTCTTATAACTGGAAAAAATGGAATTGGCAAAACTATGAGTCTAGATTCAATTCCATTTACATTCTTTGGTATGACATCAAAGAAAGCAAAAGGTGATGATGTAGTTAATAATGTTGTCGGTAAAAATTGTAAAACATGGGTTAAGTTTGCAACAAATGGAGATCAGTATAAAGTAACACGTTATCAAAAATATACAAAATATGGTAATACAGTAATCTTAAATAGAAATGGAAAAGATATTAAAAAAGGTCACAAGGAAGTAGTTCCAGAAATTGAAAAATTAATATGACCCCAAAAATCATTTATGAATACTTTAATGTTTGGTCAAAAGATAAAAGATTTCTTTACAGATTTAGTTGATTCAGATAAAAAAGAAATTTTCAGATTGATTTTAGGACTAGAAAAATATATAGTATATTATTCAAAAGTCAGTGAAGAAGTTAAGATTTTTAAAGATGCAAAGTTGGATATAGAAACAGAAATTAAAGTTCAAAAAGGAATACTTGCGAACGTTATATCAGATATTGAACGATATAACAGTGACGTAAAAAATTTTAATATACAAAAAGAATCTGATTTAGAAGAACTTGATAGATCAGTTACAAATACACAAAGACTTTTGAATAAATGGAATGCTGATCTAGAAAGTGAAGAATCTAAAAAGTTTAGAACTATGGAAGACATTTTGTCTGAATTAAATAAAACTCAAAACGAAATAGACTCTATTGATAAAGATATAAACACAAAATTAAAAGAATTAGATGCACAAAGAAGTGCTAAAGTTTCTGAGTTAAATGATGAAGCAAATACACGAAAAAATCAAATAACAAATACCACAATAGAGAAAACAGATGAAATACAAATACAAAAAGATAACATTACTGAACAGATAAATAACTGCAAAACAAAATATCAAAATAAAGATCACGAGATAGTTTTACAAATAAACCATTTACATTCACAAGTTGAAAAGTTTTCAGAAAGAGTTGATGAAATAAAATTTAACGTTTTAGAATCTGATATTGCTGAATGTCCAACTTGTGAGCAAAGTGTTGATGAATCTATCAAAGAGACTTTATCTAATAAATGTAATACTTATAACGCTGAAATTGAAAAATATAATCAAGAAAAAGAAGAGCTACAAATTAGAAAAAACAATTTCAGTATTACTTATAAGGAAGAGTTAGATGCTTTAAATAAAACACTTTCAGTTATTAAAGAAGAACTTACTAATACTATAAATGAAAGTGAGCAAAGAAAACAAGAAATTGATACCAAACTTTCTGAATTAGTTCGACAAGTCGAAAGTGTCGTCTATGATAAAAAAGGAGAAATAGAACAAGAGGGAGAAATATTAAAAGCTGATTTAGAACAAAGAAAATCCCAAATTATTACTGAAAAAGATAACAAAGAAACATCCAATGACTTTATCAATACTGTTAAGCAGACTATACAATCATTGGAGGGAGATTTAAAAGCTCTTGAAAATCAAATTAAAAATAAGAATGAAGATGAGTATGATAGAAACGGAACACAGTTAGCAAGATACCAAAATATAAAAGGTTCATGTGAAAAGACTATATTAGATAACCAAGAACAATTAGGCATAATAGATAAAAAATTAGCAGTATATGAATTTTGGAAAACAGCATTTTCTTCAACTGGAATACCGTCAATGCTTATTGATGATTCAATCCCATTTATGAATAAGAAAATAGCAGAGTATTTAGATTTTCTTACTAATGGTAGATACATTGTTTCTTTTGATACTCAAGACACAACTAAAGCAGGAGAGTTCAGAGATAAAATTGCTGTTCATGTTCTTGATATAGAAACAAAAGCAAACTCAAGAGTTCAGCTATCAGGTGGTCAAACTAGAATAGTTGACATTGCTACAATTTTAACTCTTGGAGATCTTCAATCAAATATTCAAAATGTTAAATTTAATTTTTTAATATTCGATGAAATATTTGATGCATTAGATTATGAAAATGCAACTTATGTATCAAAAGTATTAAATAAATTTAAACTTGGAAAATCTATCTATGTTATATCGCATCAGATTCAAGATCAATTAGAAGCTGATGAACATTTACAATTCGGAGCATAAAATGAAAATAAAGGTAGGTTTTATAACAAATAGTTCTTCATGCACATTTATTATATTAGATATTTATAAAAATAGAAACCTTAAAGAAATGTTAAAAAAATATGATGAAGAATTTTCTGAGTTTGATCTAATATATAATTATAATTATTTTAATTCAGATGAAATTGAAGAAATTAAAACATTTAGTAATTATGGAGAAGAGCTTGATTGGATTCAAAAGGTTTCTGGACCGGTTTACGGTAGATTTGGAAATAAATATATAGATATAATAAAGAGTGTAAAAGAAGGAAAAAATCTTCACTATATTACTGTAGATGAAGTTATGGATCTTGAACAATTTGCTCAAGACACAGATGGATTAGAATTAGTATATTCAGGACATTGGGAGTATGATAAATGAGTAAAATTCATATAGTAAATTGGTTGCTAACAAGGAAGTGTAATTTAGATTGCGATTATTGTGCTATAGTAAAAAATTATAGAAATAAACCAGAAGAATATCCTGATATGGCTCATTACTATAAAAACGAAATGTCAACTAACTATGTTAAAAGTGTTCTTATGAAGTTTAAACAACATAATCCAGAAGCATTTCATATATTTTATGGTGGAGAGCCATTATTACGAAAAGGACTTTCAGAAATAATAAATTATTGCAATGACTTTAATATTTACTATACAATAATCAGTAATAACACGCCACAAATACAACCATTAATAGAAAAACTATTTAGAGAAACAGAATATATTCAAGGGTTTACAAGTTCTGTTGATCCGGTTATAAGCTCAAATTTAAAAGGTGATAGATTCAAAAAAAGTGTTGAAGGCTTTAATCAACTCATTGAAATAAAAAGGCAGGGTTTAGTTAAAGATGTTGTTGCTGAAATAACTGTTATGAAAAATAATCTTAATAATCTAGTTGATCTTATAACAGTTTTAAGTGATAACGGAATAAATAGCGATATTACTTTTATTGATACAGCTAAAAGTTCATATTATGATTTTTCAAATATAACAGATAAAAATCTTTTAGTTACAAAAGAAGAAGCAAAACCAGTGATAGATAAACTTCTAAATAGTAGTTTAAATATTCACATGAAAGAAAAACTATTGCCGATGATCTATGAATCATTACCGTCAGATATGGATTGTGGGATTCAAAAACGATTACATAATGTAGCCATTGATGCTGATGGTTCTGTTAGATTATGTTTGCGAATACGTGGAGTTTATACGCCAAACCATATATATGCACATAAACTATTTGCAAAAGATGATATAACTAAAGTATCTCCATTTGCTGAAGTAGCAATTGCAAAAGATAAAAAAGATTACTGTAAGTTATGTAATCATACGTGCTATTTAATGAGTCAAATTATTGATGATAAACAGTCACAATCATTTGATTTAGTTCATAAAAATATTAGAGGAGGAATTATAGATGGCAGCTGATGAAGATATTATTTCGAGCGCAATTGATTTTTGGAATAAGCTCTATGGTGCCAAAGAAGCAAAAATTCGATTTACAAAAAAGAGTGATGGAACAATAAGGACTATGAGAGCAACTTTAGACTTCGCTCAAATCCCAAAAAACAAAGTTCCAAAAAAAGTTAATATGTCAAAAATATTAACTCTCCTTCAAAAGAGTGGAATTATTAATGTTTATGATCTTGATAAAAAAGATTGGAGATCAATTCCATTTCAAAATGTAGATTGGGTTGAGATTGGCAAAAGGCATTATATTATTAGACCTTATACAGGAAGGAAAACTTAATGAGTTCAATTCTTGATAAAATGATAGAACAATTGAAAACAAATAATCTAACTGAACAAGTTAGAAGTTTATGTGATAAAATTTATGAAGAAGAAAAAGATAAACAAATTTATAGAAAACTTCTTCCAAAAGGAGCAACAAAATTCTTAGAACTACAAGTTCCAGGAAGAAATGAACGAGAAGTTGGTTTTTTAGCTCTAGAGCGAGAAGATGAAAATAAATATATAATTGTATATTCTACTATCTCAAAGACAGTTGCAGAAGAAAGTTTAAATTCAATAGTAACTACAGGAATATCTCCAAAGCGAATAAAAGTGTGGGTAGTTGTTGATACTAACCCAACAAAAATTTTAACCAATTATGCACAAAAAGTGAAACTACTAAGAGGTGAATAGTGGCAAACAATAATCTTTTTGAAGAAATTGTAATAAATCCAACCTACTCAAGACTTGTTTTATCTGAAGCAATGAAAAAAGATTTTAAAACAACAGAACCGAAAGCAGAGAAAAAAGTATTTCTTACTAATGATTTCGTAAATCGAATAACAGACTCTCTAAGTTCTTCAAATCAAGTTCTTCCACCAAACTGTAGATACACAGAAAGAGTTGGAAGATATACTATTGTTCTTATTGAAGAACCGCCTTCATTTAGAACTATATCATTGGAACATTGTGATACTTCATATTATAAAGAAAATTTAAGAAAAAAAGGTGTTTTAGAAGCATATGGGTATAAAAACTTTAATAGGTCAGCTAATGCTAAATTTAATTTGGCGTTTCCATATGTTATTTACTTATTTATAATTCAAGATGGATTTAATTTTGTTGGAGGAAATGTTTTCTTTAGAACAGCTCAGTTATCAGGTTTATCTGATCTTCTTTTTAAATCTCCATTAACGAATATTAATAGTGACCAAGAAGTTTGTTTTGGCGGGGGAATAAGAGGATCATATCAATCTTTATATGCCACCGTTCAAAATACAATTTCTGTATGGTGGAATGCTGAATTTAATGATGATTATACAGCAAACTTTTCAAAATATAGGAAAGTGCCCATTATTAATAATTATTTGGAATGGGAATACATGTCCAAAAATGATCCAATGTTTATCTTTAGCGTTGATTGGATTCCTTATGAGAAAAATATTTATAAATCTATCCAAGAATTAAAATCGAGATACAGAATAAGTTCTGACCAAGGTCTGACTTATCAAAATATGGTCAGTATATTTTCAAGGCCATCTAGTTCTGGAATTTCAGAAAAAGTTTCCCCTAGATCAAAAACAACCCAAACTTTATATTATGATATAGCTCAAACTGTATATTTAACAGATGAGATAATTCTGAATGTTGGAGATCCAGTTGTTTTAAATGATGGAAAAGTTGGTTATATATATTCGTTTGTGGGTTTTGTAAATGGTGGGGATATCAAATATGTTCAAATAGAATGCGATGGAAGATTTTATACATTAAAATATAATTTTGCATTTAAAAAATTCATAGCAGATCAAATACAAAAATACAGATATAAACAGGAAATAACATTAGAAAATGGAGAAGTTATAAAACCTAATGATATTATTGAGATAGACATTAATGGTACAAAAGCATATAAACATGTAGACTATATTAGAATCTGTAGAAGAGGTGGAGAAAAAGAACAATATGAAATTAAAGCTGATGGTTTGTTTTATTTTGCAGATAAATTAAATGCTACTGTTCTAAATGTTAAGAATCCAGAAATATTTGGAATAAAATTGTCTAAGGATAAAAAGTATCTATATCTTAGACGAGGTACTAAGAATGGAGCAATTATAGGTATTAGTCTAGTTAAATATAAGAAAATTTCTCTATCCAGTAATAATCTATATGCAACATTTGAAACATTAGATAAAAGAGTTGGAACATATGAAGAACGTTGTATATTATCAAAGACATATACTGTACCACCAATTATTGATGTTGATGAAGTGAGACCTATAGACTCCATTTTTAGAGTTGGAAGAAAAATATATTCTATTACTATAGGTGGAGAACATAAAACAGGTCTTGCTTGGTCACATAGAGGAAATATATATTATGAAAATTATTATACTTTATCACCTGCTCCATTTGCTTCTATTGAACAACTTATAAAAGATGATGTATTTTCAATTGACGGTCCTGATTTTAAAACAGAATTTAAAGTTGGAGATAACGTAATCGTAGCAAACTGGTCAAATCCTATTGATGTTCTTAATGTCAAAACATTAATTGGATTTAAGATCGATTCATCTCAAAAAACTCTTTCTTTTGTTCTTCAAAGTAAAGATGGAACAGTGAGTGAAGAAGTATATATCGACCACAAATATTCACAAATAAAAACTGGCTATATAAGACGAGTGGTTACTAAATTTGAAAATCTGGAAGTTGGTACAAAAATTATTGCAAAGAAAACTGGGATTGCATGCTTTCCAAAGAAAGATGTAAATATTGTTGTAGCAATTATTGCTGATAGCCCAAATGAACCATTAGTATTATGTTCAAACGGATGCACATTATGGTATAGCACAATTATGAAAAACTTTGAACAGATACCACTAAAATCTAAAAAGTGGGAAACAATGAATCATGTCCCTCTTGATGTTAATAAGATTAAATTTCAATCTGGCGATATTATAAACGGCAGAAGTGATTACAATCAACATTGTGGTTATATAATTTTTGATCCAGCACCTACAAGATTTTTAAAATGCGCTATGCTGGATTTATATGGTACTGGTCAAGAATTTCTAACATTTGATAACTATTTTATGGCAGATGCGATGTTCGATTGTATTCCATTACCAAGAATTTCTGCAGCTAAACAAGCTAAAATGGAAACTATAAATGGTTTTTATGATTTTCATGGTGGAGTAATAGAAAATCCAGAAAGCTGGTTAACTTTTTTAAAATAAGGAGGATTTAATTGTTTAATATATATGTGAATGACAAAAAAGATGTATTGCCGGAAGATGATATATGTTATATTGTAGCTAAAGAGGGAATATATCTTAAAAAGAAAATTGGAATAATGGAGAGTATTGCTCCAGTTGATAAAATATCAACTCTAGAAAGTATTACATCGTCAGCAAAAATGCATATCAAAAAAATACCATCTACTTCATTTGCTAAAATAGTAGACTTTTTTAAAGAAGTTCATAAAGCATATTATAGTGAAGCTATTGTTCTACTATTTTACCAAGAAGACACACAAAAATATAGAGTTGTTCCTCCGCATCAAAAAGTATCAGCTGGAAGTGTTGATTATGATCGCATAACTCTTGATGGGTGGAATCTTATTGGAACCATTCATAGTCATGGATCAATGTCAGCTTTTCATTCTGGAATTGATGATACTGATGAAAATACTTTTGATGGATTACATATTACAATAGGAAACGTAAATAGTGCCGCTAATGATTTTAGCATTTCAGCATCAATTGTTGCAAATGGTTTTCGTGTTATAGTTGAACCAGAAGAATATATTGATGGTATAAAGAAAACTGTTGATATTGATAAGCAAGAACCATTTTATTATTCACGTTCATATAAATACGTTCAAGGACAAGGATTAGTTATTGATGACAAGAAAAGTAAAAAATCTTTTCGTGGAATATTTGATAAACGATATGTTAGCATCGCAGCACCAAGTAAAAGTATATCTAACCCAAATTGGATGAAAGTTGTTGAGAAAGGCGGGTACCAATGGAATCGCGGAAGAACTAATTTTAATACCACGAATAGATTTGGTTTTGATAGATATGCTGGCGGTTTTGGTGGAAACGGTTGGGGTGGTCATTATGATCCGCATGCTTGGAGCCAACGTAATCCTAATGCTCTTGAACATCAAGTAAAAAATCAAGTAATTATTGATAATACAAATATTGATAATGATGACTCAATACCATGTATGACATGTAAATATCGAAATGAAAAACTATTAGCTGAAGAAACATGCGATCTTGATGAACCAATCTATCAATGTACAAAATGTGATACTTTACTTAAAGAAGATGACCTAACTGAAGAGATGTGTTGTCCAGAATGTAAAACTGGAAATCATCTAATTCTAATTGATGATAATGATTTAGATGATAAATATATAAAAGACATCTCTTCTGTTAATCATGTGAGTGGTTTTTATACATGTCCTAATTGTAAAGTGAGTTATATGCGTGATGAATCTGTTATTGAATGTCCTTATTGTAAATTTAATGCTGATGAATGTGACAAAGAAAGTGAAACAGAAACACAAATGTCAACTGATTCTGGACAATATCTTGGTGATATGAATGATAATGTACATGAAACTGTTATAGAACAGGCACAAGGTACAAAAATTCCTGACCCAAAACAACAAACCCTTCCACTACAATCTAAAGATGGAAGCTTAATGTCAATGTTCAAAAGAGTATTCAAAAAATGAATAAGATGAATATTGTAATAATTGGGTTGGGAGGCGTTGGCTCAAATTTAGCTGAACGTCTATGTAAATTTTTGAATTATTCAAAAGATATTGAAGCAAATATTCTATTAGTAGATGGAGATCATTACGAACTAAAAAATTATGAAAGACAAGAGTTCAACTCCATTGGTAATAAAGCTGAAGTAAAAGCTATAGAGCTAGAGATGAAATTCTCAAATATTTCATTTAATACATCCACTTCATATATAAATGAAACGAATGTAGCAGAATCTATTAAAGAGGGTAATGTTATATTCATGTGCGTAGATAATCATAAATCCAGAATGATAATAAATAATTATTGTAAAAATTTAAAAGATGTTACTTTAATTTCTGGGGGAAATGAATTAACGGATGGCAATGTACAACTTTATGTCAGAAAAGGAGGGAAGAATATTACGCCAGACTTGTGTACATATCATCCTGAAATTGCAAATCCTGAAGATAAATTACCTGACGAAATGTCATGCGAGGAACTAGCACAGTCCGCGCCACAATTGTACTTTACAAATGTAATGGTTGCAACCTATATGTGTTGTATGTTTTATAACTCAGTTATAAAACAGAAAAATGAGCGCTCTGAAGTTTATTTTGACATGTTATCAATGTCTTCAGATGCTAAAGTTCGAACAGTAAAATAGTGAACTCGAGTCACAAAAAACAAAACGAAAGGAATTTTTTATAATGAGTAGAAAATTTACCAGAGAACAATTGGAAGCCAAAAGAGACAAAGAACTGAAACGTATGTGCGCAAATGAACTGGGTATGCCAGGTATGAGCAAGAAACGCAAGAATGAGGTTATTGAAGCCATCCTTGCAAAGTTTGGTGGAAGCGGAAGCGGAACAGCAAGTGTTACCAAAGCTGAAAAACCAACTCCTTTGAGCGGTATTGAGTATACAGCTCGAGCTCATATGTCCAAACCAAACGCAGACTTTGGTTTCAAAACATCTACAACAGTTCAGGTATCTTGCGGTGCCAGTTCTGGAGCTTTTCCGGTTGCCGGCCGTACGGTTAAAGAAGTCGGTGAGTTCCTTCGGGAAGTTCTTAATGTGGACAAACTTTCAACAGGTCTTGTCAACGGTTCAGCTGCTAACGCAGATTATCAGCTAAAACCAGGTGATAAACTTGAATTCCTGAAACCTGCTGGCAGAAAGGGATAGTTGTAGTATTTAAATAAAATTGGGGGGAAGAAATTCCCCCCAATATTTCAAGTATGTTGAAAGGAGATTGTTTGTGTGTATAGAACTGTGACAGTAATTGGGTTAGGAACCCTTGGCGGATTTTTATGTAAACATCTGTCAGAAGTTGAAAATGTCAAAGAGTTGATTGTTGTTGATTATGATATAGTTGAAAGCAGAAATGTATATAGATCTGTTTATAAACCCACTGATGTTGGGGATTACAAAGTTAATGCTTTAGCGAATCTTTTAGATGATTATGTTGCTGTCACCAAAATAAAAACTCGTTACATTGAAGGAGAAACTAAACTACCAAAAAGTGACTTAGTAATAGATTGTAGAGATGTTGTTTGTGATAGACAAAATGAAATTGATGTAAGATTTTATATATCTCATAAAACTCTTATTATAGATTGTAGAAAGAAAGTAGAAAATATTTGTAGTTATCAAGGAGGATATATTACTCAGCTTAATAAAAGCGAAATAAGTAAGGCTGCTTTCTTTGCAACACAAACTATTTTAAGCGGACATCTTAATAAATTAATGAAAAATAATATGATTCAAAAAATTGATTTAAATTTAATTTCATCTGTTATGGACAAAAATATACAAAGCAGTTTAGAAAATAAAATAGATATTATTTATGAAATGGCAGATAATTCAAAACGACTTCAGTGTATTGAAGAAAATATAAATCCAATTTTAAATTTAAATAAAAAACAAAATGTTGATGTATTTGTTGGAGGAAAATCTAATTATGAAATATTGACAAGGCGTCAATTTCCAGAAGTAGCTAAGACAAAATACCATTTGGTTCCTCAAAATTCATTACTAACATCTGGGGATGTAATTGGAAAATTAACATCGATTGTAAAACAACAGCCAGGTATAACCAATTTTATAATTGCTGTAGTACATGAAAATGGTAAATCATATGTGGAGCTACTAGAAGAAACAGGAGCTGCATAATGAATTTTAACAAACCAACACTTAAAATAAGTTATGGAAGTCAAACAAATGGTTATGATATTAGATATATATATGTTGACAAAATAATCCCAAATCGGATTATAAAGAATAAAAGATTGTATAAAATTACTTATCTAGATGAATTTTATCATATTAATGCTGTTCATTTTTTAGTTAGCAAAAATACAATAAATGGAAAAGAGAACGTGATAAAAATAACATTAGATGGCTTTCATCCAAATACACTTAGAAATACAGCAAATGAATATTGCTTACAAGATAAAGATAAAGGTTCACTATTTATAGAAACTTTCTTTGATAGAATGATTGCGAATATTCATAACTATTATCTTGATAGTTGTATTTTTGAACCGCCCACTGATATGTTACAATATGAAAGAATGAGATCAATGTATGTACAACTAAATGGAGATGAATATGAATAAACCATCGGAGCTTGAATTGTATCTATTAAAAATAGTAAGGTCTGAAGTAGAAAAATTAGGACTTGAATTAAAGGAGCGTGAAGCTAAACAAATAGTAAATGCTATCATGCCACAATTAGATACTCTAGTATCAAAACGAGTAAAACAACATTTTATAGAGTTAGCTGACTTTATAAAAGTAAAATTTAAAGATGGAGGAGATTAAAAATATATGCCAGGATTGCTTAATTATGATGAATATTGTAAAGACCTAGAGGAAGTGACCTCTCTAAAAGTATTTGATAAAAAGAAATTTCATCCACAAGGATTATTCTCTGAGCAGATCTTCGGACCAGTTAAGAATTATACTTGTCAATGTGGAACATATTATGGAATATCAAAATCTGGAGGAGCATGTAGTACATGTGGAGTTGATATTGTGAATAGTGATGAACGAAGAAAAAGATTCGCAAAGATAGCTCTACCCCTTCCAGTAGTTAATCCATTATTTTATGATCTACTTTGCGAAGTTGGTGGTAAAACTTTAAAAAGTGCTATAGATCAAATAATGAGAAATGAGAAAAGTTATATGTTTATGGATGGAGTCGATCATGTTATTAGGACAGATGGCGAAATGCCTACTGGCGTTAAAGTTTATGAAAAAACTGATGCAATTCTAAAGTTGATTACAGACATTGCAACAGAAAATAAAGACTCTGTAGAATGGGGGCATATCTATAAAAACTTGAATAGTTTAATTTTAACACACATAATAGTTTTGCCACCTGAACTACGACCATCTTCATCTTCAGGTGGAAAGCATTTAATGGATAAAATTAATAGATTTTATGTCCAGATCTTAACAAAAAAAGATATAATGAAAGATACAATTCTTAATATTGTTAAAGATAAAAAAATATATTACACTTATTTTAAACAGTTACAAAAAGACGTAAATGAACTATATCACGAAATACTAAAGAAGATGGCGAAAAAAGAAGGATTGATAAGGGGAAACATTTTAGGAAAAAGAATTGATTTCTCAGGCAGAGCTGTTATCATACCTGATCCGACATTAAAACTTAATGAATGTGTTTTGCCTTATGCAATGATTTTAGAAATTTATAAACTTCCAATTGCAAAACGAATTATTGAAACAGGAAAATTTAAACTCTTAAATAAAGCAATTGATTTTGTTGATCGTTGTATTGAATTTAATTCTCCTGTATTGTTTAACATATGTGAAGAAGTAACTAAAGATGAAGTTTGTATGTTAAACAGACAACCAACTCTACATAAACTTGGTATGTTATCATTCAATATAAAAATATCATTAGATAAAGTTATAAAGATTCATCCGCTAGTTTGTGCTCCATTTAATGCTGATTTTGATGGAGATCAAATGGCTGTTTATGTTCCAGTATCACCAGAAGCAAAAGCAGAAGCGAAATTTAAGATGTCTATTGAAAACAATCTTCATAGTCCAGCAAATGAAAATTTAACAACTACACCAAATCAAGATATTGTTTTAGGAATATATTACTTAACTTCAGGAATGTTTGAAGGCGAAGATGGTTTTAAAATATTTAATGAGTGCTTGCCATCTGATCACGAAGAAATTACAGACGTAGTTGATAAAAGAAAATTAATGGAAATCTTAAATAACATTAAAGATACATATCCAAGTAATGTAACAGTTGAAGTATTAGATAATATTAAACGAATAGGATTTAAATATGCAACGCTTTATGGTTCTACTCTTTCTCTTGATGACTTCTATATTGAAGACGCTATTGAATTTAAACAACAGTTATTTCAAGGGAAAATTAAAGATCAATTAGTTGCTCTGTCAGATCCAAAAGTTGATAATTTTTTAAAAGAGCGTTTTAAATACTCTTATATGATTGAATCTGGAGCACGAGGTAGTTGGGATCAAGCAAAACAGATGTTATTAACTAGAGGATTTATTTCAAATTTTGATGGTGAAATTTTACCAGAACCGATTAAACATAGTTTAACAGAAGGCTTAAATGAAGAAGAATTTTTCTATTCAACTTACGGTTGTAGAAAAGGTCTTCTTGATGTTGCTTTAAATACAGGTACTAGTGGATATCTTTCAAGAAAATTAATTTTCACTTGCGCTAATCTTCAAATTGATGATTGTCTTGAAGATTGTGGGACAACTGACTTTTTGCAAGTTAATGTTGGTAGTGAAAGAAAAGCAAGAATGTTAATCAATAGATATTATTTAAATGATGGCAAATTAGATTTGATTACAAGAGATAATTATATGTCATTAATTGATAAGACTATTGAAATACGAAGTCCCATACTATGCAAATCTCCAACTATATGTCACACATGCTATGGAGAACTTTACAAGAGATTAAATAGTCGTTTCATTGGAATACTTGCTGCGCAGACATTAGGTGAGCGTGGAACACAATTAGTTTTAAGAACATTCCATACTTCTGGTTCTGCTAAAATTCATGGAGAACAAAGTGATTATGGAATGAGGCAACAAGATATTATTGGCGATTTAGCTAGTGTATCAAAAATGCTTCATAAATTTGAAGGAAAAACTTATACTGAAATAGTAAAAGAGTTATTTGCAGTTTATGATAAAGACATTTATCACGTTCATTTTGAAGCAGTTGTTGCTCAGTTAATGTGGTCTCAATCTACAAAATGGAGATTGCTTGATGATAGAGATAAAATCAAACCAACTTTCTATAGTATTCAAAGTGTTCCAAATAAAGAATCTTGGATTTTAGCTATGGCATTTTCAAATCCAAAGAGAAGCATTTTGCAGGGTATCTTATATAAAGGTAGATATTCTGGTATAATGGATAAAATTTTAAAAGGAGAACGGATTTCGTGACAGTAGAAGATATAAAGAACGATTTATTAAAGAGATTTCTTGAAGATAGGTTAGATAATTTTTCGTTAAGTAAACCAACATATCGTTTGGATAATCAAGAAACTTATATAGAATATTTTCCAGAAGATGCTGAAATAATTGATGATATCTCAAGCTTCAGAATTGCTGAAGATGTTACTGGAAGCATTATATGGGAGGCAAAGAGAGAATGAGAGATCCAGCAAGAATTGAACCAATTCTAAAAAACATAAGAGAGATTTGGACTAAAAATCCAGATCTTAGATTAACGCAACTTATAATGAATGCTTTAGCTATAAATTATGATCCATATTTTATTGAAGATGATGATTTGCAACAAGCATTGGAAGATTATAAAAAACAATTTAAATAGGGAGGACGCCTTTGAACATAATAAATCCAAATTTTAAACTTCAAGATGCGAATAACATCTTTAACTTAAGAAAAGCAGAATACGAACAGATAATACCTATTGCAAGGCAAATTCTTGAACCAGTTAGAGAATTAGGTTTTGAAATTATTGAACTGGAATTGCGAGATTCAAGATTTTCATCTGGCGAATTATCAAAAACAATAAAACAATCTTTAGTAATAAAGATTCAGAAGAATACGTCAGTAATAGATTTAAGCATGTTTATTCCAAAGCTGTTAGACAATAATTATATGGTTATCAACAAACGAAAAAAGATACCGCTATTTCAATTGTTTGATATCCCAATAGTTACTAGAGGAAACTCAATTAAATTACGAACCAACGTAGCAACTCTAATGGTTGTTAAACAAAAAGAATCTCCTTATATTTACGTTAGTTTTCTAGGAAAAAAATTACCATTATCATTACTAATGATGGCATACTATGGGCCAGATAATCTTACTGATCGTTATGATTTATTAAATTATAAAGCTCCTATAAATCCATCACTTTTTGAGTATCTAATAACAGATCTTTCTGAAATGCTTAGCGAGTCAAAAGGATATACTCAAGATGATTTTATTCATGAAGTTGGAAGAGTATATTCAAAATTTAATGCAAAATCAAAAGGTCTTGATATAATGTATGCTCTTGATTTAATTGCAAAAGTAGATGTTATGACTGCAAGATTTTTGCAAACTAATTGTATAATGGAAGAATTACTATTAGCTATTAATGATGAGGTCTATGATGATACATTATTTACAAATAAACGAGTGAGATGTTTTGAATATTTATTATTTTCAAAACTATCTAAGATTGTTTTTGACTTATGTTTTTCAAACAGAACAACAAAACAACCAAAGTTTAATATTAACTCAACTCAGTTACTTTCCGAATGTAATGTATCAGACATAGTTCAGTTTGATTTTTCAATTAATCCTCTTGAAGAGCTTACAAAATTATCAAGGATTAGTCTTCTAGGTCCAGGTGGTTTTAAGAGAGAAAATATTCCAAAACATTTAAGAGATATTTGCCCAACAATGTTTGGACGAGTATGTCCTGTTGATACTCCAGATAGAGATAATTGTGGAGTTTTACAAAATTTAATTCCAAATACTATTTTGGATGAAAATATGAAATTTGATAGTAAGTATCTTTCTAAACAACCAATTTCAATTCCTGTTTCTATGGTTCCATTTTTAGAACATGATGACCAAACAAGACTTCAAATGGCTTCGTCACAAATGCGGCAAGCAATTCTTTTAAAGAACTTTGATGAACCCATGATTAAATCTGGATGTGAACATTTATATACTGATCAAACTCAGTTTATAAAACGAGCAAAGAAAAATGGTGAAGTAGTTCATATAGATAATAAATATATAATTGTTATATATGACGATAGCCAAGCAGATATCTTTGATATTGGATATCGAAAAATCTATGTTGAGCATATGGACTTTATGAATATATATGTTAAGCCAGGAGATAAGTTTAAAGCTGGAGATATTCTTGCTGAAAGTAATTTTTGTAAAAATGGAAGTATTAATATAGGCAAAAATTTACTAACTGGCGTTATGGTTCATTATGGTAATAATTATGAAGATGGTATTGTTATATCTGATCGTTTAGTTGATGAAGATCTAATGACATCAATTCATTTTAAAGATCTATCATTTACATTACCCCCAAATAAAGTTCTGTTATCATTAAGTGACAAAGAATATAAACCATTACCAAATGATTTTGAAACTATTACCACTGGACAACCCTATGCAAGAATTAAAAGTTTATCTTCTGAAGATCTGTATTCAGTTTTTGGTGAAGAAGTAAAATTAGAAGCTGAGAGAAGTTTTATTATTTCAGAAGTAAAATTATATGCAAACTCTTGGAATGATGAAGTTCCAGAATATAGTAGCTGGGTTGAATCGCAAGTTAAAAAACAGCAAGATCAGGAAAAATTTCTTGCAAAAATATTACGAGATAAACTTTCAAAAGACGAAGCAAATAAGTTTATCAAAGAACGAAATCTTGATTTGTTTTCTCATGTGGGAAAATATAAAGAAAAGAAAGAAAAAATAAATGGTATTCTTATCAAAATGATAGGTGTTCATTTTAGAAAAATTAAATGTGGAGATAAGATTGCCAATCGCCATGGTAACAAGGGAGTTATAAGCAGGATTGTTCCACATGAAAAAATGCCGCAACTTGAAGATGGAAGGCATTTAGATATATGTATAAATCCTTTAGGTAGTATATCAAGGATGAATATAGGTCAGTTATTTGAATTACAATTATCAGCATCACTTGGAGATCTAAAAAAGAACTTAAGTAGTATGATAGATGAATCAGCCGAACAAGAACTAATAAGAGAATATCTTATTGATTTTATTAAGTTAATTGATAAAACAAATGGACAATGGTATAGTAATCAGTTTGTTGAACAATTACCTGAAAAAATTACAAAAGAATTTATTGATAGTTTAACATTAATTCAAGCTCCATTTGATTCTTGTAACTTGAAAGATTTACACAATGCTTTAACTTATACTGGAACACAATTTAAGCAAAAAGTTTATGATCCACTTTCTAAAGTAAATTTGTTAAATCCGATAGCAGTTGGTTATATTTATTTCTTTAGAATGGTACATATTGCTGAAGAGAAATTAGCAGCACGAGGCATTGGAACATATGCAAAAAGAACATTGCAACCACTCGGAGGCCGAAAAAATAAAGGTGGTCAACGATGCGGTGAAATGGAAACTGCTTGCTTAATTGGACATGATGCTCCAGTAAATCTTTTAGAGTTCTTAACAACAAAATCTGATTGTATTGATCTAAAAAATAATTACATACGAAGTTATATAGATCCAAATAGTATAGATGAAACCAAAGAATTAAGCACAAAACCAGAATCAGTAAAATTACTTGATTCATATCTCACAGTAATTGGTGTAGATCAAAAATGAGCGGCTGTCTATATAAATGGTATGTTTGGACTTCTTCGACTGATTCTTCTTATATATCTAAAGAAAAAGAAAAAGAAGATCCAGACATACCAGAAGCAAATTTAGATCCAGTAATGTTTGATCCGGAGAATTTAGTATGCTAGAAACACGTCATTGCCCAGAATGTGGGGCGGAAATTATATTTGATTATGAAACTCCAACTAAATCATATAGAATTACAGATGGAGAAATATGCAGAGATGACAATAATTTGTCAGATAATCCAGAGTTAAATCCATATTGTTCTAACGATAAAACACATAAGATCGAACCAGAAGATATTAAAGAATCCCAAGAATTTTGGAGTTGGTCTAATGGAGTATATATGGATTTTATTGATAGAGGTATATATGACCAATAAAACTTGTTTACCAGATATTCAATGTTCAGAACCAAACATTAATATTCCAATACAGCAAGTAGGTGTTGAGAATATTGAGGTTCCTTTTAAATTAGAATTTAGAAGTGGCGGATTTTGTCAGCTAAATGCTAATGTGTCAATTAGAACCAATTTGGACAAAGATACAAAAGGCATATCAATGTCCAGATTGCTTCTAACATTAAAACCATATTTAGATTTGCCTTTAAAGCATGTTCTAATTAAACAAATACTTGAAGATTTGCGAAATAATATTGGAAGTACAGCTAGTTACATGAAGTTTGATTTTAGAATGCCATTAATTAAACAGTCAATTACGTCAGACAATAAATTTCCAATCTATTATAAATGTAGGTTTGAAGGACAATTAGAAGATAATAATTTCAGATTTTTTCAAGGAGTTATTATTCAATACGCATCATATTGTCCATGTTCAGCTGAACTTTGTAAACATTTAGAAGATAATAAGTCAAAAGGATATCCGCATAATCAAAGATCGTTTGCAGATATCCTTATAGAAGTTCAGCCACCATTGTATGTTTGGCTTGAAGATATTATTGAAACAGTTGAAACAAAGATTAAAACCTTGCCATATCCTGTAATAAAAAGAGTTGATGAACAAGAAATTGCTAGAGTAGCAGCAGAAAATCCTATGTTTGTTGAAGATTCAATTCGTTTAATTTCAGTTGCTTTAAATGAAATGAATTTATATGATTGGATTGTAAAATGCAAACATGAAGAATCTATTCACACTTCTGAAGCAATAGCTATTAATTGGAAAGGTATAGCGGGAGGTTTTAGTGGGAGGAGATTTGTGTGATAAATCCATGTATCTCTTATGGTATAACGAAAGAAAATCGAAACCATAACAAATATCAGATAGAAGACTTACCATGCGATATTCAGTTATCTATTTTTCATTATAAAGATGAATTTCTTATAAATAAGGAGAAGATTCTTGATGAAATAGAAAAGAATGGAAATAAAATAAAAGTTGTTCACATGCCCCTTGATACTCTTAAAACTCCATTAAAAGAGATTGAGTTTTTTGTAAGTGATATATATGTACGTTCAGGTTGTGATAAGTATGTATTGCATCCTAACAAGGGAATAGAATATTTTCTAAATAACTATAAGTTTAGAACTCCAGAAAAATTTTGTCTTGAAACATTTGCATGGAAAAAGAAAAAGGTTTTTAGAACACCATTAGAGATAATAGATATTTGCAATAAACTTATAAACGTATCAATGACTATAGATACTGCTCATATAGAGCCAATATGGTTTGACCATAAAATTATGTCACATTTATTAAAATATACAAAAATAATTCACTTATCTAATCGTTGCAAAGAGTTAGGACCTCATATACCATTTAATCATCCAAAGGGTGAACTAAAGTTAATTAAATTTGTAAACGATTTGAAATATAGGTATAAATGGAGCGGAGACATTGTTTTAGAGTACATGCCAGAATATTCACATAAGATAATCAAGAATGTAATGTTTCTGAAAAAATTGGTGGAATAATGGAAAAATTATCTTGGGAGAAATTTAGCAATACAGAATATTATCAAGGGTTTTGTTATAGAATGCCAGGTGGAAACTTTATGCATAAAAGAACCATTGAATCCATGGAAGATTCAACAATGCAGCATTGGAGAAAAGGTGATCTAGTACAATTTTTTAATGGTATTTTACCTTCTTTAAGAGATAAAACATGGTGGAGTTGGTTTACTAGAGGAAAAGTTTTTAAAAAATTCTTAAAACAAAATCCGTCCATTAGAGATATAAGAATACCTTTTTATGCAATAAATGAATATGGATTAATAATTGGTAGATATAAAAAGACTAAATATTTTGATTGTAGAGATGATCTTAAATTTTATAATTACGGTTCAGTAATTATGTTATTAACAGGATCAAAACCTGGTCGTATAAAGAGATGTTATGGTTCTACTTTGTTTAATAAAATAAGTTCATATCCACATGAAAAAATTCCACCTCAGTTAAAACAGTTTGAGAAATTTATAAAACATAATGAAGATTCAGATGAATCTAGAAATTACTTTGTGTCTAAAGTTTATAGTTATTTTAACAAGTAAGGAGACAAATGGACATAGAAACATTGATGAAAATTTATATAAAAGAACGAGAGTATCAAAAAAATTGTTTCGGTGAATATAAAGATATGAACTCTCTAAATTTTGCCAGTTTTCTAAACTTTATAAGGCAATATCTAAATAAGTCAGAAAAAGCGTACGCTGAAAAATGGGATTCTGAACTACCAGGCTGGTTAGTTATGTGTGACGAAATGCATGAAGGAACAGGACCTGCAGATGCTTATGAACAATTAATAAAACTATTTGCATTAGCAGGAGCAGCATTAGAAACATATACAGAACTCGATCCAGAAAAATGGAGGGCGAACCCCGATGAAGGAAAAAAATGGAAATAAAGGAGATAGTTTTATGCAACCACAGGAAAATTTATCAAACATGCTTAAGCATGGAGTGACTGAAGAACGAGTTACTTTTAACGAAGATCAAGTAACCGAATCTACAGCTCCCAGCGAAGAAGTATCAAATGAGTCAATGGATCCAATTTCAGTTACTTCACTATCAAACTGGTTTGATTCAAATGTAAATAATTTTCCAAACATTAGGAAACCAACCATGTCAGTGACTGGCGTTGATCCTAATGAACAACTCATTATTACAGTTCTGGTATCTAACGAAGGTGGAGTAGAAAAACGAAAGATAGTTGTATATGATGACGCTCATATACAACCAGTTTTAAATATACCAGCTGTAGATATGCAAATATATAATAATGGTTTTAGAATTATTTATAATTATGGAAATGGTATCTATATAAAAGGATATGGAATAAGAACTGGTTTATTTACTGTATTTTGTTATGATATTAATAATATTCTAGTTCCATATGCAACCGTTAGGATAAAGAAACGTGACACAGATATTGATGTACTACAAAAAGATCCAGAGTATGTTCGCCAAAAACTTACTGAAACTCTTGACTTTGAAGCACTTCAGTTGAGATATAAACAAAGTGCAAAGACAGAAGGATTTAGAACAAACTTTGATGCTATAAAATGGCTAGTTGAAAGACAGGGAAGTATCGAAGATGTACATCATCATATTCAGATTGATAATGTAATTATTGATACTTTAGAATAACAAGGAGATGAGTGAGTAGATTAATTTCTTCTCACTCACTTTTATTATGAAATTAAATAAAAATCTTAAGCTCGTACTTCAGAATGTTTATCTTTATGATATTGAAGCATGCCATTATACTATTCTAAATAATCTTGGATATGATTTGACTGGAATTGATCCAAATGATAAACTTGGTAGAAATATTGAAATTGGTAAAATGATGAAAAAGAATCCAAGACTGATATCTCTTTTGAGAAATACAACTGAGTCAGTAATTAATGATTATATTTCTAAAAATAATATACTAGAAGATGATATTGTTATTAGGCAATATGATGGTTTGTTATTGACAAGAAAAATACAGCATACAAACATTGGACATATCCCGCTAGAATGTAGAAAAACATTTGAGATATTTATATCATCAATCAATAGAAATAAGTATATAGCATTGGATCAAACCTCTAAGGTAGCGATTAAGGGGGTTTCAAATCGGTATGAATATATGGATAACCTTTATCTAAAACTATGTAAAATAGTAGCGTTGGCGATTAAAGAGTCGATATTTAGAAACCTTCAAAGAATCAAAGATGAAATTATTAACGGAAATAAACCTGAGATGTATGCGGTTCCAAATAGACGAAATAAATTTACAATTTTTCTTAAGGATTATGGAGAAATAGAAGTTTCAAAAAGTACAATCCGAATAATGGATCCAAGTGAAATTGATAGGAATAAATATTTTCAATATTATATAGAGCCATTTACAAAAAGTATTGTATATGAGCTTGTGAGGTAAGAATGATTTTAAACATTGCAGCAGGAAAAACACAACCCCTTTTTGACGTTATTAAACATAAACATTATATAGTAAATGTTGATCTGGAATATTTTAATTCTGAAACCCCTGAGTTTATTGAAAATTATGCAAAACAAATAGAATCACAAAACGTTCCATTGGTTCGTAATACAAATGTGTATTGTAATTATGATATTTTTAAATTTATGGAACGAACAATATTATATTTTGAAAATGTTTGTATATATAGATTTCTAGAACATGTTTCATTTACTCAGATTCCATATTTTATTTATCTAGTTTCAACAATAACAAAAGAAGATAGTATTGTTGATGTTATAGTACCAAATTACGAAACTCTTGCTAAGATGATTTTAGCAGAAGATATTGGTGCAGAATCTCTAAGTAATTTTGAAGCAGATAATATTTTATTAACAACTGAACTTCTGAACGAGCCATCATGTCCACATGCTTCAATATGGACTCCGCAAAGAGCAAAATATTTTTGGGAACTTGAAGGAAGGTTTAAAGTTGTTAATCTAGATCCTCAGTTTACTTTTGATGGTAGAAATATTTATATACGAATAATAGCAAGGAGATTATAATGGTATTAATAACTGAAGGAAAGACTTCTCCTCGAAGGAATTCGCTTCATAGTAGAGTATATACTAGCACTTTTCTACTTAGTTTAGATTATAAAAACAATGTACATGTATTAAAAGATAGATTTCAGTCACCTAATCATCAACCACTTAGTGAAGAAGAAACTATTAAAGCAGTTGTACGTATATTAGTTGGTCAAAAATTTAAAGATAATCTAAAGATGTTTAAAGAAGGTCTGCAAAAAGAGCTAACAATATCAATACAAAAAATAATGAAAGAAGGTGTCAATAGATGAGAAACTCATTTCAAGAACGAGCAGCAGAAATGGGCCTTAATGATTCTCTAAGCTATAAGGGACTATTTAGTTATAGTGATCAGTTTGTAGAGGTTATTTATAGACAATTAACAACTACGGTAATATTTGATGACCAAGAAAAGCATAAAACTGATGGCTCCACGGTTCCGATAATGGGTATTTATATAAAACCGCACGAGCTAACTGATTATTTATACTGTGGTTATGTTTCAGATTTATATCAGTTTATTGGAAATAATATTCTAATTGAACAAATTAAAAGTGCTATTAATCAAGTTGGCCTGCCAGTAGTCAGTGAAAATCCTTTATTTAGCTATAATCGTGCAAGGATGCGAAATGAAATAATTATAAGCAGTAGTTATCGAACGTCACATGGCGATGTTCTCCCAGTTCTAATTGTAGAAAATAGCTATGATGGAACAAAGGCAGCAACTGTATCATTTGGAATATCAACTATATATAATAATCATCCTATAGTATTTTCATTTACACTTGGTTCAATGCGACAAGTTCATATTCAAAATGCTAATACAACAATGGCTTCTGTAGTCTCATCATATATGGAGATATTTCAAAATAATATACTTGATATGATTGAACAAAGTTTTCAAAGTAAATTGACAGCAGAACAAATGCTTGGAACTCTTGATTTAATAGAGAAAATTGGTAAACGAAAACGTGAAGATATATCTAAGCTTCTTCAAGAACTAAATCCATCTAAAGAAGGAGAGGAACCACCGCTACCATCTGCATGGCAAATGTTTTTAGCAATTGTAAGATATAGTAGTCTTGAACCAAATTTAAATTCAAAACGACTTCTTGAAAATGCAGCTGAAAGTGTACTTGTTATACCAACTAGGATGTATGACGTGTTAAATCGTCTTTCATCATAAACTCCGTTGCTTGGTTTGATTCCGCCAAGGGGAAAAAGAATTTGGGTAAGGTATAGATTCTGCCTTACCCACCTCTCCTTTTTTTTGGAACAAAATATAAAGAACATTACTAAAATTTTTTTTGTAAGGAAATTTATAAATGGTAGAGAAAAGCAGATATTGGACACCAAATCGTACTTATGAGTTTATATTAAAAATTGGTGATATAGATATCACGAATGACCTTCATAGAGTAAGTATCCTTTCCTCAATAGATGTTCCATATCAAACTGTAGTAATAGATCTTATAATAGACCCAAATGATATACTACTCGATCAAATATATGGACAAAAACCTCTTAAGTTAACTTCTAACTTACTTGCTACAGATCAGTATGTTATGGAGAGTATAGATTTTGAGCTTATGTATTTATCATCTGATCTCCCAATTAACCAAAAAGCAACAATAGCTGATGGAGTACAAAAAGATCGAGCAGAAGTTTCTATAGTCACTGTTGTTAGAAAACCATATAAAACTATGAACTACTTTGTTAATGATATTAGTCACGGAACAACTATAGATAATGTAATTCAAAATTTAGTATCTAAAACTGGTGCAACATTAAAGATGGATACAGCTGGAAGGAATACGCAAGTAATTGACCAAATTTTAATACCTCCAGCAACATTATAT
>Ga0307446_1000046_pt1 | contig 30813 bp, 24 predicted proteins | sample SalMarSW160320MG_FD_202141 | JGI IMG/M metagenome (GOLD analysis project Ga0307446, IMG submission 202141) | Salt marsh sediment microbial communities from the Plum Island Ecosystem LTER, Massachusetts, United States - SW1603-20 | ecosystem: Environmental > Aquatic > Marine > Intertidal zone >... | reverse complement strand
CAGTTTCCTTCTTTTACATCGTTTACAAATTCCCCCAGCTGGATTAATTCGCCGCTGGAATCGTAGAAATCCCATAAGCCGTTTCTTTTACCTGATAAATAAGTCCCTTTGGATTTAACAACTTCGAGAGGATAATATTCGATCCATAAACCATCTTTAATTCCATTTTTATATTCACCTTCTTCAATCTTGTAAAGCAGACTGTCCTTTACAATCCACATCCCTACTCTTCTACCATCCGGATTAAATTGGTTTATTTCCTGTGAAATTATTTTTGGCTGGAGAATAAAAACGAGAAGATTAGCAAATAATAATATTTGAATTAATTTCATTTTTTCCCCTTAGGAAAATTCTTTTTTGAATAGTTATTTGTTTTCCAGAAGGTTTTCTTTTTTTACCCACTCTATAAAATCTGCAACCTGCCTCTTTAATAATTCATAAGATTTTTGGTGAACATTATTTTTATTTTGCTGCAAATCGATGTTACATTTATCATTATAGTTAAGAGTGTATCGCTTTAAATAATCGAGTGATGGATTTTTTGATTCTGCTCTTTCATACTCTTCAATCGGATCATAAAAAATAACGGTATTCATTTTTCCGTAATCTTTCATTTTTTCTCGCAGGTTCTCAGCAGCTTTAATTAAATCAAAACTTGTGACAGTACTTCCACTATACTCACCACCGAGAGCATGATAATCTCCCCATGCAGAGACAAATTCATAACCAAGATTGTATGCGGTGCTGTAGCCATCTAACTCAACAGTGTCTTTATTTTCAGGGAAAATTGAATCGAACAACTCATCATCCTCTTCTTCGTATTCTCTGTCGAAGCCGTAGTTTCTTCTGAATGACAACTCATTGATCCTGTAGTTTTTCCTGTCGAATATTATTCCTTCCTTTTTTAATTCTAATTCAATTATTTCACGTGCTTCCTGTTCGGACAAAAATGAAGGCGGATTGATAATAACACATCCGTAAGCTCCTCTTCCTCCTCCATAAATAAATAAAGGTGCAATAGATGGAATTTTTTCTTCATTAATTATTTTGGATTCTGTCTTTAGGTCGTCATTCAATTTTTCTTTAGATATTATAGTGTGAGTTTTGTTTGATTGATTGTCTTTTGGATGGTTTGCGGAACTGCCAAGCAAAAAAACAGTAAGTGCACCAGTTATAATTTTTTTGTTCTTCCAGCTTTCAGGGATGCAGTCTTTAATTTGTGAAGCTTCTTTCAGGAATTCTTCTCTCGATGGGTAGGAAGGTTTGCTATACTTTTTAACAGGAGATACTTTCATAAAATATTTCCTTTCAGGTTGGAAATGAATTTTTTGATCCATAAGTAAGAAGAAATATTTGTCGATATGATTTTCATTTGCTACCCTTAGTAATTTAGAGAATGCTACCCTTATATTTTTAATATAAACCGCTAAATATCTGTTATCAACACATTAAAATTGTGTTTTCCGGATGTTAATAATTGCGGGTTGTTTTATAACTATTATTGGTTGTATTTCATAAAACATACCACCAATTTTTTGAACCAATCAATTGTTTAGGTTGATTTCCGAAAATTTCATAGGTAATTCTTATAATACGACAACGTAGATTTTATTATTTATTTTGTCCAAAGCCCTCCCCCTTGAGAAGGATTTTGGGGGAGTCCTACTCATAAATCTCATAAAAAATATTATCGTAAAAGAAACGTACGTTTTGTCCAAGTGCAAGAAACTGTGCAGTTTCCGGTTTCTCTTTTAACAGCTTAAAGTATTCATCAGAATTAAATTGTATTCGTTTCTTATTTTTCGTTTTAAGATTCTGTAGTTCCGAATCCACCCAGAATTTACCACTTTGATAAACTGCTCTTCCCTGAACATTTCTAACCTGCCGAACTAAATTTCTTTGAGAACCTTCGCTATCAATGTAATTCATCCTATCGCTTCCTTGTTGTGTTTCGGAAAGATTACCAGCTTTGTTTAATCCCTGGAATTCTTCACTCACGATTACGCTTTCAGTCCCGGATTTTTCTTTCATTGCATCATAGTTGTTTTGATTTTGTCTTCTCAGTTCAGGAGCTAGCGGAAGTGTCTGGAAATCGTTAGAGAGATTATTGTGTACTATACGAAATTCCTCATCTTCCATTATCAGGTAACTTGTGTAAGGTGTAACAATGCCATGCTTCCTCGCAAGTTGGGTTATTTCATCAACAAGTTCTTTGTCTTCACCATTTAATCTTATCTGGTCAAGTAAATAACCAATTCTACGTGATGCCCAAAGCGGTGGAATGAAATCATATTCTTCGTTATCATTTGTAAAGTTTGCATTAAGTGTAAAAGATTTTTTTTCACCTTTAACAATTCCATTCAGTGTAATTTGTGAGTTTCCATTTCCTTCATACCTCCCGAAAACGGTTATGCCTGAACCTTTAAACAAATCCTGTAAATCGTTAGGATAATTTTGGAATGTTCTTATTCTGTTACCAAAAGTAAGATTAAGATTTGTTAATACGGGCGATTGAACCTTATCATAAAATCCGGAAATCTTCACTTCGATATCTTCCTTCTCACCGATGTAAGTTCTGTACGCCTTGGTTAGCTCGGTAATTTTATCAAGAAGATGTGTGTTGATTTCATCTCCAATTCCGAATGTGAAGATACGTTTATTATTTGTGTTTGAATTTTTGATTTTCTTCAGAAGAATATCTTCGTTTGTTTCACCAATTGTCGGTTTGCCGTCTGTTATAAAAACTATTAGATGAGTTCTGCCGGACGTTCCATTTTCCCGCAACGCAATTTTTAAAGCTTCTTCTATGTTTGTCCCACCCACAGGTTTCAGTTCATCGATAAATTTTTCTGATTTATTAATGTTTGTTTCGTTTGCATTTTCAATTTTGTTAAATAAAGAATAAGCTTCGGTAGAAAACCTTATTATATCAAAACCATCTCCGGGATTAAGATTTTCGACACAATATAAAAGAGCTTTCTTTGCTTGTTTAATTTTATTGCCGGCCATACTACCGGAAACGTCTATAACGAAGGTTATATCTTTCGGATCGATTTGATTTTCATCAATTACAAAAGACGGTGAAGCGGTAAGGAAAAAGTACCCGTCTTTTCCCGGTGTTTTATATGTGAGAAGCGAGAATCCTACCTCATCGTTGTCTGTGCTGTAATAGAGCTTGAAATCGATATCGGGTTTTGTGTTATCCTCTTCGAACGAAATAACTGCATTATGATTGTCTTTGTTTACAACATCAACCGGATGAGTGGGGGAGTAGATATTTTTTATTTCCTTATTTGTTTTTAGATCAACTTTTATAGTTACATTTTTTAACGGTTTCGAAGAAAACTTTTCAGTGTTCAATGGATAAACATATTCATACAATCCGTTATCGGAGTTTAGAATCTCAGTATAGCATATACTGACTTTTTTTGTGCTTCTTGGTTCAATCGGAAAAATACGAACTCTGAACAAACCTGATTCAGTATATTCAAGTAATGCAGGATCTTTGATTTTTCTTACAATGTCTTCATAAATTTTCCTTGCTTTAATTGCATCAAGCAATTCAGCCTGCATTTCCTTTCCGTTGATTACCATACTAAAATTGTTAATCACAGCACCTTTAGGAATAGGAAAGATATAATATCCTTCCAGTCTGAAATCGGATGGATTATAGAATTCCTGATCGATTGAAGTTTTTGCAGCATTCCCGTTTATTGATACATTAACATGATGATAAACAACTTCAAGTGGATAGGGAGTTGGCAGCGGGTCAGGTCTTGGTACGATGATTAATCCATCAGCAAAAATTGACTGAGATATTATGAGAAGAAATATTCCGATCCAAGTGGACAATTTTAGTAATGATTTCATTTTATTTCTCTTTTCTTTTTTCGGACATCTGATTAGTTCATTCAAAATTAAAAAGGAACTTCATAAATGAAGTTCCTACAATGTTATTATATCTATTTTACTCAAACTTATAGTTTTTGGATTCTGCCTGTTCTCTTATGATTTTTAACATCGCAGCATCAAGTGTGTGTTCTTTTCCTTCAGCTAATCTATCGGAAACGTATTTTCTTCTTTCTTCATTCAGTTTATTAATTTTATCCTGAATATTCTCTCTTTTCTTTGCTTTTTGCTCAACATAATTTTTCCGTTCTTCTACAGACATATTTTTCATTTCTTCGGGAAGTTGATCGTCTTTAAGTTCTTCTATTTTCACATTGCCTTCTTTTTCTGCATCTACAAGATCCCATGATTCGTTTCTGTACTGTAAACTTGATTTTGTAACCGTTCTTTGAACTAAAACTTCCGGTGCAACGCTGCCGGCATTCATATCCTGTTCTTCCTGTCTTGCTTTTAGTTCATCACCATAATATCCGTAAGCTATATAAGTATCGTTTAATTGTTGTCCGAGTTTTAGAAGTTCAGCATCTTGCGGTGCTTCGATATGAACTATTTCCTGGTTTTGATCTATATTTATATATTTTCCATCAGCAAGATCAGCACCGTCCTTCCAGTTTGTTTGGATCCCTTCATCATAGTTTCCGCAATAAATAGTATTGATAATAATTCCTTTAGAGATTGCATCTTTACATGAGTTATGATAGTCAATGCTACCTTGTGTGAAAGGTTCGTTTCCCGCAATAAAAATAAGCTTCAGATCATTATTATCATTGTTCCATTTAAGATCTTTAACCGCTTCGGCTATAACTGTACCGCAATATTCACTTCCGCCGTTGGTTTTAAGCTTGAAAAGCTCTTCTGAAATTTTATCAAGATCGTTAGTTAAAGGTGCCACTAAACGGACGAATCCTTCATCCGATGAAAGATTATCATTTCCATATTCATATAATGCAACATAAAGACTAATTGGTTCGGAATTTCTTTTGGAGCGAGCCATCTCATTTACAATTTTCCATAGTTGTGTTTTTGCCTGATCGATCAAACCATCCATGCTGTTTGATGTATCGAGAAGTATAGCGAGTTGTACAACATTTTTTTCACTTATTGAGTTTGGAAATGAATTATTGCTCAGAAAAGTGAGAGATATGAGAATTGTTAAGCAGAGAGTCAAAGACTTTTTCATTTTAGTTCTCCGTTATTTTTTAATTAGTTCTTGCTATTGAACTGATGGGAAAAATAAAAAGTTCCCGAAAAATCAATGATTATTTTAAGAAGGATTTAAGAAATGAAAAATGGATAAAGGATGGAGCCTAATCTCTCTGTTTTCTTTGAGTTTTTAATCTACAAAATGAGGTCACACCGACTTTTTTATTCAATAGCAAATTAGCTTACCCAAAATTCCTTCTTTTAAATAGTATGTGTGAAAATTTGATATTGTTATGGTAGCCGCAACCTTCAGGTTGCGTTGTAATTGATTATCGTAGTCTAAAGACTGCGGCTACCTCTAATGTTTTATTTGTTAAACAGCTTCTTACAAAGAGAAATGTTAGCGACTGGATCGGAAGTTTAGAAATATTTTATCACTCGTTTTTAATATCCGCTTTCTGTTTGTTCTTCAACCTGTTTCTTGAATACAATAATGAGACAATAATGAGTACAGCACCCAAAACTAAAAATGATATAATCTTCATACTCGTTTCGGAACTGGTTACTCCCAGAGCAAAAACATAAATGACTGTAAGCATAAACGTTGCCAAAGCCATCCATCGATATTTTTTATTATGAAGTAATAAACTAAGTATATAATAAACGACCGCAGCTCCTATCCACGATAAACTTACCAAACCACTTGGTATCATCTCGTAAAGTGAATAAGGAATGATAAGAAGTGCGGATAACAAATAAGCATTACGCATCTGTTCGGTTTTCAACTCAAGTCTGTCTTTTTGCCAATTCAGAACACGTGCACTTAGTAATGCGACAATACCAAAACTCATACTGATGCTGCCGACAGTTTCACCTACAAGTAAATATGCTAAGAAGATAAGAAGAAAAATCACAAAGTTCGCAAGGATAATAAATTTTGATCTGAACCATACTGCGGTAGAAACAACCAAAAGACTTTGCCAGCAAAGCCAGATAATAAAATCTGGTTTCGCAAATTGTCCGATGATAGCAATACTCAAAGCAGAATATCCGAACATTGCATAGAAGAAAGTCGAGTACATACTTTTACGTTTTGTCCAGAATGAAGTAGCTATACCAAGCAATATTACTGAAGCGATTAGATGATAAACCGAAAAAGCGGCAGGTGATGTAATCACTGACTCTAGGAAAAGTAAACCGAATCCGGCACCACAATTCAGTATCGTAATTCCACTTGAAATAATATCTTCTTCTTTGTCCTTCTTATCCAACAGATTTGCAAATGAAAAGATCAGAATATAAAGAAGCAGGAAAATGAAATTACTTCCCGGTTCCTTTAACGTTTCAATAGTGTTCCCAATGAAAGGATTATTTATAAACCAGATAAGATGAGTTAAATAAGCAAGGAACATTCCATAGAAAAGTAGAAAGTTCCATTCGTATTTTAATTTAAGATATACTAAAACTATTGCTGCTAATGAAATTATTGTGAATATAAAGTAAGGAGATCCGCTTAATACAGCCGTAGCATATCCTAAAGTAATTCCTACCCCTGCTAGGTTAAATGAATTTCTCCGGATACCTATTGTGATTGTTAATACAGAAACAATTAACAATAGAGCAATGATAACCGGAAGACTATTGATGGTTTCTTCAGCACCAAAGTAGTATAAACGCATTACAGCTATGAAAAGCACAACAAATCCTCCACCAACTAGGTAACCTGATAAATGTTCAAAAGTTTCTTTTTTATACCTACTCAAACCGATCATAATAAATGAGAGAACAAAACCTGCTATGGCTGGTAGGGCAGTTGGTAAGTCTTCAAAAGGTAATGTTAATAATGATGCAAAGCCTATTATCAAAACCCAGATCCCAACTTTCGCAGCCCAGAACTGACCTATCTGAAATTCCAGTTCTTCTTCTCTTTCAGAGCTATCAATTTTCTCTGCCTCTTCAATTATTTCTTCGGTTTCATGATCGAATTCTTCTCTACTAAGCTGGGATTCGATTTTTGATATCCTTCCATCGAGCCTTTTTAAGTGCTCGAGGATTTCGTGCAAAGCCGAGTTATCATTGGTGGATTCCATATCTTAATCCTGGTTTTATAAATACTTTTAATAATTTTAAAAATTAAGTTTTTTGATTTTTCTTTTTTTCCATTTTCCTGATTTTAAAATACAATCCGATTACAAGAATCGTTACTATTAGTGTTGCTATACTCAAACCTTCTCTCCTGAAATAATAATCATCGATTGCATCAACGCCGGCTTTTTTAGATTTACCGATTATTTTAAATCCCGGAGTAATGGCTTCCTTGAATTTATTCATATTAAAAGCATGTATAGAAGTTCTGGACTGAATAAGAATCTGCCGGACATCTTTTAATGAAAATTCCGCATCGGAAACATCCATACCTTTTTGAGTTGCCTCATCTAATATTTTTTTAGTCTCTGTATCTTCAGTGGTCAGGCTATCCAACAACACTTTTATATTTTTTGCTACTATATATCCTTTATCATCATTACTATGACAATTCATACAAACTGAGCTTTCCTGAATTCCAACCATAGCATCTGTAGGATGTACAACGTCATGATTATCATGACAGGTTTCGCATTCAGGAAAATCATTTTCATCGAATGCTTTTTTATGCGGACTCTGCTCAAATAATTCCATATTTAAAACATGACAATTTCCACAGACTTTAGAAATTGATTCAACACCCGGCGGGATAGCCCCGTGATTTCCGTGGCAATCATTGCAGGAAGGTGAGCTCAGGTCACCTTTTTCTAAAAGTGCAACTCCATGAACACTTTTAACATATGAGCTATATTGATCAGACGGAAGATTGTACTTTGACATTAATTTAGAATCACTATGACACCTGGAACAAACTTCCGGAATATTGGTTTTGTAGACATGTGATCTTGAATCTTTAACGGCGAAAATATCATGGGAACCATGACAACTTGCACATTCAGCAACATTTGGGTCTCCCTTAAGATTCATTTTGCCATGAATACTTGTTTTATATTTTACTACCTGATCAACAGGAAGTGCAGGATTATAGTTTTTCATGAAGTTTGCGTTGCTATGACAACTTCCGCAAAGAGAAACTATTTTAGTTGGATACACTGTAGACTTCGGATTATCGACTTGTTTAATATCATGAACACTATGACATGTTACACAATCAGCAATTGGACCAACATTATTATAAGTCGGTTGAAAGTGGACTGAGTTTTTTAAATTTTCAAACTGGTTAACAGGCAAATTTGAACCGTATATTTTCATCGCTTCCTTATTTGCATGACATTTAATACAGACTTCATAACGAACACTTCTATCAGGCACACCAATAAAACCGTTTTCTTTACTCATAGCAATATCCATGTCATCACTTTTAGAATCTCCTCCATGGCAACCCGAGCAAGGAATGTGTTTACTGTAATGAACATCAGTTACATACTTTTTTGCCGGTAAAAGAAGCTCATCATCCAGTTCTTTATGACAGGTTATACATTGATCCTGTGTTTCTGTTTGAGCAAACAGTAACGAAGAAAAAGTTGACAGGAGGAGAACGGTTAAAATATTTGATAGTAGTTTTTGCATTTTTTCCTCCTAATCCAAAATAAATCCAAGTATGGTTAACACTATTATGAAAATCACTGCAAAGATTCCGATATAATTAATAATAGTGTTTCTTTTTCCTTTAGGGGTTCTTCTATCCCAGAATGGAACTAAAAACCAGAGAATACCGGCAATTCCGAAAGCGGCAATTCCAACAAACTCACCTGTAAGAAATAAAATTTCAGCGGGAAGAAATTTTAATGATTGAAACATAAACATAAAGTACCATTCAGGTTTAATTCCTACCGGTGCTGAAGCAAAAGGATCGGCTTTTGTACCCAGTTCCCACGGGAAGAAGACAGCAAGTATTGCTAATACGTTTATCACAATTAGCCATATTAATAATTCCCGCATAGTGAAGTTGGGAAAAAAGGGAATATACTTTTTCTCATTATCCGGCAAATCTTTCCAGTCCTCGGGTTCAGCAATTCCCTGGCGCTGTATAAAGATCAAGTGAAGGGCTAACAGGATTGTAAATATTCCGGGAAATACTGCTACGTGAAATCCGAAAAATCTTGATAAAGTAGCACCGGTAACGTCTTCACCGCCCCTTAACAATTCTAAAATCGGTTTGCCAATTAAGGGAAGCTGACCGGCAATGTCTGTTCCTACTTTTGTTGCGAAGAAAGCTAATTCATTCCACGGAAGAAGATAACCGCTGAAACCGAATGCCATTGCCATTACAAGTAAACCAAAACCTGTGTACCACGTCAACTCACGCGGTTTTCTGAATGCTTTAAGAAAATAAACGGAAAACATATGAATGAAAGCCGAAAGTATCATCAGGTTTGCTGACCAGCTATGGACGGATCTTATCAGCCATCCGAAACTGACTTTAGTGCTGATGAATTTTACACTTTCATAAGCTGAATTTTCTGTTCCCTGATAATACATTAAAAGGAGAATACCGGTTATTACCTGTACAATAAAGAGAAGTAGTGCAACTCCACCGAAGTAATACCAGATAGTTTCCCTGTACTTCGGTACCGATTTCTTTTTTGCAAATTCAATTAATCCAGAAAGATTAAATCTTTCATCAAGCCAGGAATATGTTCTTTCCTTTATGGTTTTTTTATTTGAATTTTTCATAATCAAGCTTCCTTCGCATGGATTATCACCTCATCCTTAACAATTTTAACTGCATAAGGAGTTAGCGGTGCAGGAGGAGGACCGCTAACGTTCTTTCCGTTAAGATCATATTTCCCGTTATGACAAGCACAATAAATCTGTCCGTAATCCTTTCTGTATTGAACTATACAATCGAGGTGAGTACAAACTGCGGAGAATGCGACATAATTCCCTGTTTTTTTTCTAATAACAATTACAGGCTTGTTTCCAAATTTTATAATTTTGCCGCTGTCTTTTGCCATATCTTCAACGGCACCTATTTTAACGCTTGTGACTTTTGCCTCTTCAACAGGAGGAGGTTCCAAATATTTAAAAACAGGATATATTAATGCGATGAGCCATGCGAGAAAGCCTCCGCTTAGCAAAATACCCAGAAAGTCACGCCTTTTAGTTTTTCCCCCTTCATTATTGGAACTATAGATTTTGTCAATCATACTATGTTCCCTCGTTCAAATTTTGAATGATTGTTTTAACTTAAACACACAGGTTCAAAAAGTAAAATAATTCTTTAATAAAGATTTTTATTTTTTTTTAAGTACTTTTTTATTCTTATTTACGTGCGTGACAATCTACGCAAATCAGATCCTGTACATCCATTCCAAGATCTTCAGGATGAACGAAATCTATACCGCTCAGAGATACTAAATGTCTACCATCGCTTGTATTTTGTGAAATAATAGTATGACACAGATTGCAGCTTCTTTTTATCTTTTCACCGTTATCGGTTTCATGATTTCCGTCATGACAACGGAAACATCCTTTGTCAAAGAGGTGGGACAGGTGATTTGGGAAACCTCTCCAGCTTACATTCATACTTGGGAAATAGTTCCTTTTGTAAATTTTTTGTATTTCATTTATTGCTTTTTCTATTGCAGATTTTTTAGAAGTGTATACATCAGGATAATTAGATTGATAAAAATCATCGACCGATATTTTTATACTGTCGAGTCCCGTTTCTTTTGTGGAATATTTGCTCTCAAGTGCATCAACTGCAACACTCTTGATGTACGGGAGAGTTTCATCGATTCTTCCCAATGACATTGCAAGATTAACGGATTTATCAGCAGGATTAAAAATGTGAGAAGGACGATTGTGGCAATCGATACAATCCATAGTTCTCAAGTTTTCGGGAGGATAATCATTCTGATTAAACTTTACTGTTTTGTCTTTGTAGATTTTTACAGTTCCATCACGTGCAGTTAATTTCACCCAGGGGATTTCAGCCCTGATTGAATCCGTATAAATATATTCAATTTTATTCGCGATATTCATATGCCAGTGAATACCCTCAGCTCTTCCTAATTCTTTATTTCCGCCACCAATCTTAAGTAGCATTGAAATAGATGATTTTGTATTTGCTTCATCATATAGGTAATAAGTTGCTTGGTATTGTACTTCGCTGAAGAAGTTTTCAGGTGAATGACATTGCTCGCAAGTTCCGGAGGCAGGTCTTAAGTTTTCAACCGGAGTAGGAATTGGTTTTGAGTATTTATTGAACAGAACCGAGTAAACCTGGTATGAACCTGAAATTTTTGATCTTACAAACCACGTTGCGCCCGAACCAATGTGGCAGGTAACACAACCTACCCTGGAATGGGGAGAAGAAAGATATGCGGTGTACTCAGGATTCATAACTTTATGGCAAAGCGTTCCACAAAATTCATCGGTCTCAGTAAATTCATAAGCCTTATAACTTCCGAAAGCTGAAAAAAATAAAAGAAGTATAACACCTATTGAAAATGAAATAACCATTCTTCTCTGGCGGGGATCATTAAAATTAATGATAAGTAATCTACGTTTTCGTTCGATTCCTTTTTTTAGCCTGGTTCTTTCTCTGATAATTCCAAAGAAGATGAAGAAAACGCCTATCAGTAGGAAACCGGGAAGAATTATAAAAGTAATGATTCCCATGTATGGTTTTGGCTGGGGGGCAAGATACTCGAGTATTGTAAGGAAGAGTATCATACCAAAGCTAAGTGCACCGAGTCCTGCACCGAAAATGGTAAAGGGATTATATACTTCCTGAGGGAAAAATCTTTTCACTATAGATTTAACTTAATATGATTAAAACAGAATATGAAATTTCTTTAAATTAAAATTATCTGTAAACAAATAGCATAGCATAAATTATCCACAGCACCATGCTAAAACCGATTGTTAAGGCAGTCCATCCGAAAATTTTTATTGCTCTAATTACAATTGGTGGATAGGGCTCAACAATATATTTTTCTAACTCACCGCTTTCAACTAATTTCTTATATTCATCGGGACGATCTAATTTGAATTCTTCTAAAGGCATACTTCCTGAAAATATAATAATGTCCATCGGAAATTTCTCGGGACGAAGATGTGTATTAAAAAAGTGAACCGTGAAAATAAATCCTGTTGCAAGTAAAGCTTCATCGCTGTGGACAATAGTTGCAACGTTAATGAACCAGCCGGGTACAAAATGAGTGAAAAATTCGGGGAACCAGAGAGTCATCCCCGTCGATCCAATCACGAACATTCCCCAGAAAACTGCAAAGTAATCGAATTTTTCCCAGTAAGTCCATCTTCCGTATTCAGGACGTTCGCCTTTACCAACAAACCATTTTAATGAACTGAGAAAATCTTTTAAATCTTTTTTGTTAAAAAGCATTGAGTTATCACTTTTTAACAATTTTTTCCATGAGCCGAATTCTTTTCTTTTAAGTTTAAATAAATCTATAAGATGAGTAACAAAAACACCGATCATAATTGTTGCAGCAAAACGATGAAGATACCCCGCCGACTCAAATCCGCCAAAGAATTTAGAAAGGATTACTGCCCAGCCGGTATAAGAAAATTTAAGAGTCATTCCGGTTAAAGCGAGTGTAAGAAAACTTACAATCATTAATATGTGAAGTATACGATTAAGCCGTGTAAATCTTTGAATGAAACGAGGATTTTTACTTTTCATTCTGCTCCTCGTCTTCGGTTCCTTTTATTTCTTCTTTATCGGTGTTCAATTTTCTTTTTAATTCTTTTTTCCATTTTAATGAGCGGGGAAGCCACATTAAAGTGTGTAATCCCGCAATTAAAAATGTTCCTAGTAAAAGTCCTGTCATTCCCCAGAACGTCCAGAAAAGTATCGGGTATTTTCCGGGATCGTGATGTGTAGCATGGGTAAAGTATCCTGCAAATTGTCTGTGAGCCCCTTCATGACATTTTTTACAGGTTTGAACAATATTATCATGACTTAAATGAGATTTCGGATTGTCGACCGGAAGAATATCGTGTGCCCCATGGCAATCGTAACACTTTGCAGTTTTAGTATATCCAAGCTGTGAAACTTTTCCATGATAAGTATCAAAATATGTTTCTGCGATTTTTTCATGGCATCTTCCACACTGCTGCATTATCTCTAATTTGAAACCTTCGGAATCGGTTCTTTTAATTGTGTGTGCACTGTGGCAATCGTTACAAACGGGTAAAGGTTTATCAGTCTGCGTAACTAAAGCTGAATGAACACTTTTCTCAAACATATCCTGGATACCGTGATGACAATTTCCGCAGGTAGCAGCGATGTGCTTAGGATTTATTGATGAAGCTTCATCGGTATGGGGAAGTTCGTGATGAGCTGTATGACAATTCGTGCAGGTAGCGGTAACAGTAAGACCACTTTTCATCAATCCTTTGCCGTGGATGCTTTCTATATAGTGCTCTACAATATCTTTTTCAGGTCCGGTGTATTTAACAGCAGCTTTTTCTCCTGCACGATGACACTTTGCACACAAAATCGGAATGTTTATTGAAAATATTGGTGAGTTTGGATTTAATCTTCCAAGAACGTTATGTGTGCCATGACATTCTTTACAATTGGGTGCGTTTGGATCCTGACTTGCAGCGAGAATTCCATGAGTACTTGTATTGTATTCGTCCCCGACTTCCGAGTGACAGGATGAACAATCGACCTTATGAGTAATGCTTTCGCACGGTCTTACATGTGAAACATTTACTTCCGAATGACATTGACTACAGGCAATATTGTTATGAATAGAATTTAGCTGGACACTGTGATCTACAGAAAGTGATCTGCCGTCTTTAGATGCAACAAGATTAGGATTCTCATGACATTTTAAACAATCTTTGTCTGCCATTCCCTGTTCATAAAAAACATTCCTGATTTTGTGAGGTTGATGGCAATCAACACAGACCGGCAAAACGTGAGCTTGTTTTTCCCATAACTCTCCGCGAATAATCTTTCTGTGAACGGTTTCAATTTCCGAATGACAAACAGAACATGTTTTGGAAATATTCTGTCTTGAAATTGTGGAATTCGGATCTGTATGAGGCAGAATTTTATGCGCAGAATGACACGAAACGCAGGTTGCAGAAACGATCAATCCTTTTTTAAGAAGACCTTCGCCGTGAATACTGAGAGAATAATTTTCTAAAATTTTATCTTCCGGAATATTCCGTTGAACCTGAACCGGTGCTCCTTCTCTGTGGCATCTTCCGCAAAGAAATGGAATTTTAAGAGGAGAAACGACCGAATTATGATCTGAAACCGGACGAATATAATGATAGCCATGGCAATCCTGGCAAATGGGAGCTAAAGGATCTCCTTTATCATAAGCTATACGATGCAGTCCTCCACCGAATTCTTTTTCTATATCATCATGACATTTACCGCAATCGACTCTTTTAAAAGTAGTTCTATGGGGAATGTTTTCTGCGTCGATGTCATCATGGCAATCTATACAATCAAGCTGGGAATGAACGGAATTGTTAAAATTATTTGCGTTTACAAATACAGATATGTTTTTACCGTTTCTTGTTCCTCTTAATTGTTCATCTTCGTGACACATCAAACATTCTTCTTTACTTTGAGCACTAACAGAGGTTAAATAAATCAGAATGGAGATAACAATTGAAAAGGATTTCATCATAATTTTTTGTGAATCCTCCCCTTTGAAAATTTATCTGTCTTCAGATTCATCTTTATCTTCTGTTCTTCCTTCTTTTTTTATCCGATCCAATTCGAGTGGATGTTCTTCAGCCATTTCTTCTTCTGTAATCGTACCTTTGAGCCATGCTAAACTCATCGGGTAAACATCGGGATTGAAAATAACAAAGTAGAAATGCCACACTACAATTGCCAGGAATGCAAGCCATGCTTCGTAAAAGTGAATAGTATTCGCTATATCCCAACCGAGTTTAGTAAAAATTCCTATAAAGATATTTTCAAACCACATTATAATTCCTGTTGCAGTCATTATAACTGTTCCCCAGACTAAAGCCCAATACTCTGCTTTTTCTACATAACTAAAACGATCAAGCTTCGGTTTCTCCTTTGAAATACCAAGATTAAATCTTGCAACAGCCATTGCGTCACGTAAATCTTTGAATTTCGGTACAAGATCTTTAATTAATTGTCGTCCTCGTTTCGTAAATGATACGTAGTAAATATGATACAAGCTTACACTTACCATAAATACTGCAGCGATTCTATGTATCAGACTTCTGTACTCGAATGCATCGGAACTTAAACTTTCAATGTGAGATACCCACCAGGTATGTGGAAATCTTAACATAAATCCTGTTATTACAAGAAGGATAAAACTAACAGCCATGGTTATGTGCTGGATTCTTTCACTCACATTCATTCTAAGGTAAAGTGAATGACCGTAATGTTTTTCTTCGTCTCTAATCAAGCCGCGCAGCCTCATATTTTTAATTTTAGCTTTTCTATAGAAATCAATTATGTTATGAAGCAGCATAAAACCTATAATCGAGAAAATCATTACGATGTAGAGTGAACTTATGAAACCGATTATCGGTTCATTTTTTTCCTGAAGGTCTACATGTATTTTTCCGATTGTAAAGTTTTTGTTTGCACCGGGATGACATTTGCCGCACGTCTTTATAAGATTACCTTTATAGATTGTTGAAGTCGGATCACTTGCAGGTTTTATGTTGTGTGTACCATGACAACTTACGCAATTTGCCACCTGAACAGACCCACCTGATAATGCCAAACCATGGTAACTGTCGCTGAACGTCGAATATGAATTAGGTTGTATACCGAACTTTTCAGTAAGTCTTACGGAATTATGGCACGGTGAACAAACTTCCCTGGATACATTTTGAAAAGCTACAGGCGATTTCGGGTTTGTGGTTTTTAATATATTGTGCTCCCCATGACAATCAGTACAAACAGGTGCATCGAAATTTCCATCTTTAACTGCAGTTCCATGAATGCTTTGTTGATATGTTTCGGAAATTTTAGGATGGCATTTTGCACATGTAAAAGGAATATTAGATTTGTAAATAGTAGATGTTGGATCAATACTTTTCTTAACACTGTGTGATGTATGGCAGTCTACACAATTTGCAGCTTTTGGATTTCCGCCGTTTAAAGCAGAGCCGTGCACACTCTTTTCGTAAGATTCAACAAATAGAACACTAAGCTCTTTGGTTGCTTCTTTCTGTACTTCCGGATTTGCGAGATGACAACTTAAACAAAGATTTTCCTGTGCTAGTTTAACCTTCAGCGAATCTCCAGGTGAATGAATCCGTGCCACAGGGTTTTTATGACAACTCAAACATGTTGGTGCAAAAGGTAAATTTTGTTTGACAGCATTGTAATGTTCAGAGTGTATAAACTTGTTTTCTTCGGAAGTATGACATGTACCGCAGGATTCAACTAATTTTACACCACTCCATTTGGAATCCTTGCTCTTTGGTGATTGAATATAATGAACTCCATGACAGCCGGTACAAGAAAGCCCCGGTGTGATTTCAGTTCCTGTTGCCTCTTTTAATATCTGCGGATGAAATAAATGTTTTTGCTTTGCTTTTTCATGGCAGTTAAGGCAGTTAACTTTAGGTGCGTTTTCCCGGTGAGGGATTGATTCAGGGTCGTACCCTTTATGACACGCAACACATTCTAATTTAGCGTGTGTCGATTCATTAAATTTTTCTGCACTAACATCAAGCGAAACTTCTTTGCCGTTTATCTCGCCTGTAAAGGTTGGATCATCGTGGCAAATCAGGCAATCATCTTTTGATTGGGAATAAGTAGGATAAGCTGTTAAGGCTAATACTGAAATAAGAATAATAAACGCGGATTTAACAATTTTCATATTAGCCTGATCTATTTAGATTTCCTGCGGAAAAAACATATTAGTTAATGGTAAAGAATAACTATTGAACAACTAAAATAATAATTACTCTCTTTATTTATTGAAGAGTTTTAAAAAAGTAGTTTAATGCAGTTGCGATGATCAGGTCATCGAAAAAGCAAAACCGTACAAACCTATAATTAAAATGATGAAAATAAAAAAGAAAAGGAGGTTTTTCATTTTTGCTTCAAAGATTTACTTTATTAAAAAATTTCTAATTCCTGCATTAAACAAACAAAATACCAGTTTCCGATTGTTAAAATTTGTCAAAAATCAACATTCCATGATTTGTCTTCTCACAGGTGAGAAATTTTCAAAATATTTATTCGCAATGTTTAGAAAGAATATTGTTTTTCACAAACGAAGTATTTTTATGGTTGAATTTGAACTGTAGCTATTATTTCCCGGCAATAACTTTTTCCATCAGTCTTTCAGGTTTGGCGAGCGGTTGAAATCCGAACTTTTTATAAAGTTTATGTGTGTCTCGCGTTGCTAAATACCATTTCCTAACCTTTTTATACTTCGGACTTTCAAAGACTGCATTCAAAAGAATTTTTGACAATCCGCGACCACGGTATTCTTCAATAATAAATACATCAAAAAGATAAGCAAAGATCACATGATCGGAAACGACACGTGCAAACCCGATTTGTTCATTGTTATCATAAATACCAAAACAATCAGAGTTCTCAATCGTTTCAGTTACATCCTCGAGAGATCTGCCTTTTCCCCAGTATGAATTTCTTATAAATGAATGAATAAAATTAATGTCTAATTTCGACTTTTCGTCGCTTACTGCGTAGTTATTCATTTTAAAAATTCTTTTTGAATTACACACTAATAAAATAATAAAAAGAAGTGTTAAACAGCCTGAGAGCCTGCTTCGGAAATTACAGACGGAAGGAATTTTGCAAACTCGGAGAGATCGAACGGTTTGTAAAGTACACCGGTAATAATCTTCTTTACACGGTTTTCAGCCAAGTTCATTTTTTTATCGTAAACATAGGTGAGAATAATTTTAAGATCGGGATTAGAGCTTTTTATCTGGGAACAGAGTTCTTCAACTTTACAATCAGGTTCGGAATCAATAACAAGCAAATCGAAATAACTATTCCTGGAAAGTGATTTCAGCACATTTATATCAGTTGATGAAGTAACATCGTATCTATCCTGTAAATAGACCAGCAAACTGTAGCACAAGCTGAAGTCAGGACTATAAAAGAGAACTTTTTTCACAGTTATTCAATCTTATTTCTTATGTTATCAATTCCCCTGAGGGGGAGGATTTGGGTCTGAAGGGCTATTTGCGTGCCAGAATATCGGGTTATATAAGATTGGTTTGAAAAATAATTATTTTAATAAAAACAAGGACAAAATCGGCAATAAAGACTAAACAGCAAATAATGGTTTTCTCGTAATTGAAACCCGTATAATTGATGATTTTAATATTTGAGAAAGGGTATATTCAGACAACTGTTTGTAAAATCAAAGTTTTATGTTCAGTTCTTTTAATTTCCTGTACAAAGTTGAAAGTCCTACCTTCAAATCATCTGCTGTTTTCTCTTTGTTGAATTGATTACTTTCAAGTGCGTTCATTATAATATCACGTTCATATTTTTTAACCGAATCTTCAAGTGAACCGCTCAATGAGAAACTAAAAGCACCATCCTCATCCACAAACGATTCCGGCAAATCTTTTTTATCAATATATTCATTATCACAAAAAATTAAAGATCTCTCAATTACGTTTTCAAGTTCTCTTACCTCGCCTTTCCACTCGTGGTTGATTAAGATTCGCATCGCCTCCTCGGAAATTCCTTTGACCGGCTTATTCATTTCTTTCCGATATTTATCTACAAAGTGATTAGCTATCAAGGGAATATCTTCCTGCCTGTCCCGGAGAGATGGAAGTTTAATCTCAATTACATTAAGCCTGTAAAACAGATCTTCACGGAAATTCCCTTCTTTAACTTCTTCACTTAAATCTTTATTGGTTGAAGCAATGAATCTTACATTCACGGGCAACGAAGAAGTTGTACCGACAGGAGTGTATTCTTTTTCCTGGATAGCCCGAAGAAGCTTTACCTGCAGATTCGACGGCATCTCACCGATTTCATCGAGGAACAACGTACCGCTATTTGCCGCTTTCATAAAACCATCTTTATCACTTACGGCACCTGTAAACGCTCCTTTCTTATGGCCGAATAATTCACTTTCTATAAGGTTATCAGAAATAGCACCACAATTAACAACAATAAAAGGATGATTTTTCCTTTTAGATGTAAAATGAAGCGCTCTTGCAACAAGCTCTTTCCCGGTACCGCTTCGCCCTGTAATTAACACCGTGCTTTCAGTATCGGCAACAGATTTAATAACATCAAATACTTTTTTTATTTGTCTGCTTTTCCCAACTATCTTCAGATCATCCGTATTTCTTTGTATTTCATTTCTCATTATCTGGTTTTCTGTCAGAAGATTTTTTATTTCGAACAATTTTTTTACTTTTATTAGAAGTTCATCGAATTCAATAGGCTTTAAAATATAATCGCTCGCACCGCTTCTTAATGCGGAAATCGCAGTATCCAACGAACCGTAAGCGGTAACAACCATTGTTGAAGTCTGAACACTTAAATCTCTAATCTTCTCAAGAAGTTCAACACCTTTCATTTCCGGCATTTCAAGATCGGTAATTATGAGATCGAAGGGATTTTCAAGTAATTTTTCATAAGCAATTTTTCCATTCTCAGCTTCACTTACTTCGTAATTTTCTTTGGTTAGAACGTAAGAAATCGATTCTCTTATAATCTGTTCATCATCAACGACTAATATTCTTTTCGGCATTTAATTTTCCCGTGTTAAGTTTCAATTGGTAAAGTTATTGTAAAAGTAGTTCTCTCACCCGGTTCACTTTTAATGTTTATATCGCCCTGGAAACTTTTAACAATTCCATAACTAACCCATAATCCAAGACCTGTCCCTTTTCCCTGACCCTTTGTAGTAAAGAACGGTTCGAAGACTTTGTTCAAATTATTTTCTTCGATACCCGGACCGGTATCTTTAAATGTTACCATTACATATCCGTCATCAACAAAAGATTTTACTTCGATAGAGTTTGGTTTTCCGTTCATATTAGCTTCAGTTATTGCATCTACTGCATTTATTAATATGTTAAGAAAAACCTGGTGGATCTGGTCAGGAATTAATGGAAGTGCCGGAACATCATCACTTAATTTCATATTGAATTGTATGCTCTTTGCTTTTGTTCCAACTTTTGTAATCTCGACAGCTTCAACTATACTCTTATTAATGTCGGTAAGGTGAAGTTCATAATTCGACGGTCTTGAAAAATCAACAAGATCCCGAATGATTTTTGAGATTCTGGTAACCTGGCTTTTTACCAATCCTAGTTTTTCTTTTATAAATGCATCATTCGTATCTCTTTGAACAACCTGAACAAGCGCAGAGATCGATGCGAGCGGGTTACCAACCTCGTGTGCGATTCCTGCGGCAAGCGTACCAATGCTTTCCATTTTTTGAGTATGTATTAATTGTTTCTCTAAAATTCTTTTTTCACTCACGTCTCTGTGTATGCCAAAATATCCCATAATTTTTTCTTCTTTATCAAGAATTGGTGAGATCAGCAATTGGGAATAAAATGGTTCGCCGTTTTTCTTAGTATCTTCAATTTCACCGGACCATACTTTTCCGCTTGATATAACTTCCCAAACTTTGTCCCAGAATTTTTTTGAAGTTTTTCCGCTGCCGAAAATTCTCGGATTTTTTCCAAGCAATTCTTCTTTACTGTAACCACTTATTTTTACAAAAGCGGGATTTACATAAATCATTTTTCCGGTTAAATCCGTAATCTGTACGGGATTAACTGTCCCTTCAGCTATATTGTAGAAGCGAAGCAGTTCTGCTTCTTTTTGTTTTTCTTCTGTAATGTCCCGCGCAACTGCAATAATTTTAGTATCACTTTTATCCTTCCCGGTGATAGGAATCGTAAAAGTGAGATTTATATTGATCAGTTTTTTATCAATGAAAAATCTGGTCTGGCAATGACCAAAAGTCTTTTTATCCAGACATTTTTTAAAAATATTCAGTGCTTTTGTTCTATCACATAATTCGACCAGATCGAATATTTCAGCATAGTGATCAACACCCCCGGCTTTGCCAAGGATTTCATTAGCTGCAGAGTTAGTTTTCAGAATTCTTCCATCTGCACCGAGCAGGAAATACATGCTGGGGAAATGGTCAAAAAGATCGAAATTATATTCGAAGGAGTTATTCATCAGGAAAAATTTAATAAAAAATCAGGCAAAAATAAGGAAAGCTTCATTCCTAAAAAATGAAAATCCGAGTATATTAACAGAAATGTACTGAATACCCGTTAAATGTAGCCTTTAGCTTTTAAAAGTTCAGCGCAAAGTATTGCCCCGCCGGCAGCACCTCTAACAGTATTATGTGATAAAACCACAAATTTGAAATCAAAAAACTTATCCGGTCTGAGTCTGCCTGTAGCTGCAGCCATTCCGTTCTCAATATTTCTGTGAATTTTAGGTTGTGGAAAAGCATCTTCATCAAAATAGTGGATTGGTTTTTTAGGCGCGGTTGGTAATTCCAGTTTCTGCGGTTCTGATGAAAAATTATTCCAGGAATCTATGATATCTTTTTTATCAACTTGTTTCTTTAATCTGATTTGAACGGCTTCAAGATGACCATCGGTTACATTAACCCTGTTGCACTGTGCGCTGATATTCATCTCGTTGAAATGAATTTTCTCATTGTTCAAAGTTCCAAAGATTTTCAATGGTTCGGTTTCCATCTTTTCTTCTTCACCTTTTATCCATGGTATGACATTATCATCTATATTCAATTCTACCTTCTTCGGATTACCCGCACCGGAAATTGCCTGCATCGTTACAACATTAATATCGCTTATTCCAAAATCATCGATGATAGGTTTTAGTGCAAGTGTCATACCGATTGTAGAACAATTAGGATTTGTAACTATAAACCCATCACCGTATTTCTGCTTTTTAATTAATTCTATATGATCGGGATTAATTTCAGGAATGAGAAGAGGTACATCTTCATCCATCCTATGATTACGTGAATTGGAAATTACTTTATAACCTTTATTAGCAAATGCGGTTTCCACTTCTCCGGCAATATTTGAATCGAGACCGGAGAATGCAACCTTGCAATCTAAATCAGGTTCACATTTTTTTACTTCTATGTTTGCAACCTGTTCCGGTATTTCATCGGAAACAAACCATTCAACTGCATCTTTGTATTTCTTTCCTGCAGATGTTTCCGAAGCGGCAAGTTCTTTTATTTCAAACCAGGGATGATTTATTAATAACTGGATAAATTTTTGTCCGACACTTCCTGTGGCTCCAAGTATTGCAACTGGTATCTTTTCCATTTTCCTTTTTTCTCTTTGATTAAATTTGAGTGCAAATATAATTAATTAGGAATTAGAAGTCAGCAGATTAATGTTACAAGAAAGAAAAATATCTTTTGTTTATGATTGATTAATTATACATCTAAATGGATTTTTAAAACATAACAAACAAAAGAAATGTGATTTTTTTATCTTAGCTTTATATAATAAGAATTAATTTATAATGAAAATTGCGCTTGTACAATACAATCCCGTTTGGGAAAACAAAGAAGCAAATAAAGAAAAGTTACGTGTGCTTACCTCTGGTGTAAAAGATGGCGAACTTTTTCTTTTTCCTGAAATGACATTAACTGGATTTACAATGAAGTCTGAATTAGTTGCTGAGGGAATTCAGGGAAATAGTTTCAGGTTTTTTTCAGAGCTTGCACAATCTAAGAATTCGCATGTATTTGCGGGAATCGTTGAAAAAAGAAATAACTGCTTTTATAACACACTTATTCATATCAAACCGGATGGAAAACTTGTAAAGCTATACAGGAAGAATTATCCTTTTTCTTATTCAGGTGAAAATGAACATTACAATGCAGGTGCAAAACCTGCATTAAGTAAAATAAACAAGTGGAAAATAGGTCTAAGTATTTGTTATGATTTACGATTTCCTGAGCTTTATAGAAAATACGGAAAGCGAAGAGCACACCTTTTAATCAATATTGCCAATTGGCCAGATACAAGGATTGATCACTGGCGAACTTTGCTTAAGGCACGCGCAATTGAAAACCAGTGCTACGTTGCCGGTGTTAACAGGGTAGGGAATGATTCAAAACTTCACTATCCAGGTTTTAGCAGTGTGTTTGATCCAATGGGAAAAGAAATTGTATCGGTTGAAAATGAAGAGAAAGTAATAGTTACAGAATTGAATAAGGATTACGTTCGTGAAGTGAGGGAAAAGTTACCGTTTTTGGATGATATGAAATCGATATAAATCTTTCACACTTCCTTTACACATGTAACGAATTAAGTTACTCCTGTTTTTACATCCTATTCAAATTTTATTTCATTTATGACTTTAACTATATTTCCAGCATTGAATATGACGTTATCACAGTTGGAATATATAGTTGCAGTCGATACCTATGGTAATTTTTCCGAAGCTTCGAAGCATTGTTTTGTAACGCAACCCACTTTAAGTATGCAGATTCAGAAGCTGGAAGATGAACTCGGTATTCTGATTTTCGACCGCAGTAAACATCCGGTTGCAACTACAGAAGTTGGTGAAAAGGTTATCCGGCAGGCAAGGATTATTCTGCAGGAAAAGAACGAGCTTCAAAATGTTGTGGAAAATGAAACAGGTAACTTCGGCGGAAGATTAAGAGTTGGTGTTATTCCGACGGTTTCGCCGTATTTACTACCAATGGTTTTAAAATCTTTTACGGAAAAATATCCTGCAGTGGAATTACTTATCAACGAAGCACTTACGGCGGAAATAGTGAGTGCATTAAATAAAGATAAAGTTGATATTGGAATTTTAGCTTTGCCGTTAAATCATCCCGGAATTGTTGAGGAGACTTTGTATCATGAACCATTCATCGCTTATATTCCTGAAACACACAGGTTGTATGAAAAAGAATCAATAACCGTTGACGATATAGATGTTGAAGAATTGCTGCTCCTGGAAGAGGGGCATTGCTTCCGCGACCAGGCTTTAAAAATTTGTAAAAGTTCTGAAAGAGAGCTTTGTAATAAATCGAGTAAAGTTTTATTTGAGAGCGGTAACTTAGACACTTTAAAAAAATTAGTAGAAAATAACTTTGGAATTACTTTGCTTCCTTATCTGGCAATTCAATATATTACTGATTTAAATCAGCAAAAACTGATAAGAAAATTTCCGGAGCCAGCACCCAAAAGAGAAATCGGGTTAGTGTATAACAAAACGGTTTCCAAACTGCGACTGGTTAAAACTCTTAAAGCAGAGATTTTATCCGTGATACCGGATGAACTTAAAGAAACAGAAAAAAGCATTATAATACACTAATATGATTTCATTAAGAAGAAGAATAAACTTTTACGATTGCGATCCTGCCGGGATTTTATTCTACGCAAATATTTTTAGAATGTGTCATTCCGCTTATGAAAAGTTGGTTGCCACTTTCGAATTAAAAAAAGATTACTGGAGTAACGATGACTTTGCTGTCCCGATTATCAAAAGTACAGCGGATTACGTAAAACCATTTAAAAGCGGCGATGAAATTAATATCCTGGTTAGTGTTTCCGATTTGAGGGAATCTTCATTTGAATTGACCTATAAATGCACAAATCAGTTCAATGATCTTTGTGCTGAGGTAAAAACAGTTCACGTGTTTGTTGATAAGAAATCCTGGAAGAAAGCAAACTTACTGCCGGAAATCACTGGAGGTTTAAAATCGCATCAATCTAAATCTGAATAACTCTTTAATTTTAACTTCCTTCATATTTTTTACTTAATATTCTGCGTGTAATTTTCCCCAACTCATTTTTGGGCAGTTCCTTTTCATAAAAAAGTTTTCTCGGCATTTTAAATCCGGCAATATTGTCTTTAAGGAACTCTTCAATTTCTTCCAGAGAAATATTTGTTTTCGAATCACGCATTACTATTGCAGCAGCTACAATCTCTCCCCATTCATCATCTTTTAATGGAAAGACTGCGGCATCACTGATATCGGGATGTTCCATAATCCTGTCTTCAACTTCATTAGGATTTACATTTTCTCCACCGGTTATGATCATATCTTTTTTGCGGGCTTCTAAATATAAATAGCCTTCTGTATCTAGATAACCCATATCACCGGTTAAATAAAACTCATCTTCAAAGTAATCTTCAATTTTTTCTTCATCATTATAATAACCCTTCATTACCGCAGGAGAGTAGATTGCAATTTCTCCAACTTCACCTTCGAGCGCATGAAATTTATTTTCATTTAGAATCACGATCCTGTTAGGCGATAAAGCTTTTCCAACAGAGGTTGGATTTTCTAAGCATTCATCTTCGGTAAGCGCAGTAACAAACGAGCCGGTTTCTGTTGAACCGTAAACCTTTGCTATTTTCCAATCCTGGTGAATGGCTTCCATAACAAGTTTTTGATCTACATAGCCGCCACCGAGCAAAACGTTTCTCAATTCCTCATTTGCTTGTACATCAGAACTAATCAACCTTTTTAATTGTGTTGGAACGAGAGAACAAAGTGTTGGCTTGAAACTTTCGATAGCTTTGGCCAAAGCTTCGGTCTGCAGATTGTCCGGGATAATTAAAGAGGATCCGAACAACAACGATCTGGTGATAATAGAAAATCCACCGACGTGGTTGAACGGCAAACTGGCTAACCATTTATCTTCTTTTGTATGATGAATAACCTGACCACCTATCTTTGCACTTTGAAATAAACTGTTAAACGATAACTCCACACCTTTCGATTTTCCCTCTGTGCCGGAAGTAAAAATTATAACGGCTGTATTATCAGGATTTATTTCTTGATCTGTTTCAACAGGATTATAAACGTTTTTTGATTTGAAAGGATAAAAGATTTTTTCGCCGTCACTTTCAAGATCTGCAAGTTCAATATCTTTGCTTATCAAAACGAATTTGCAATCAGTCAGATCGGTTTGAAAATCTATTTCTTCACCAACTAATCTTGGATTGATCAAAACCGGTACGGCTTTTAACTGCCACAATGCTAAAACAATACAGATATAATCCAGATCGTTTTTGCCGATGAGTGCAACTTTATCATCTTCTTCAATTTTTGATGAACGAAGTATCTCTGCTGTTTCAAGAATTTTTTCTTTGAGTTGTTTGTAATTCAAACTGACACTTTTAGAGTATATAGCAGGTAAGTTTGAGTCCTGGGTTTTTAGGAGAAAAGCATTATTCGAGAGCATAATACTTAATGGGAGATTGTTGTTCTTTTTGCTATTGGATTTGGATAAATTTTTATAATGCTATTAAGATAAATGTTTACTTTAAATTCTTCAAATCACTCATTTAATGATAATTGTAAATGAAGCTATTTAGTATAAAAATATTCCTATAGAAAATAACATACCAAAAAGTGCAGCGTATTTAGCTGATATTTCAAGGGTTTTATTCAGTTTTGAACCCTCAAAACTAAAGAGCATTTTTACCTGTATAAAAGCAAGTGGTAAAGAAAGTACCGGTAAAAATATCCATAAACTGAAATTAAATTCGATGAAAAGAATAAGTAAAACAAGGTATGAAACAACAATTGATATTATGAACTGTATTTTTGTGAACGTTCTGCCAAACTTTACGGCTAGCGTTATTTTTTGTGCTTCCCTGTCTTCTTCAATATCCCGATAATTGTTAACCACAAGAATGTTTGTTATCAGCGCACCAACAGGTATAGAAATGAGAAGCGAGATTAAATCGAATTCATGTAAATGAAGATAATACGTTCCGGCTGTTCCAACAATACCAAAAAAGATAAAAACAAAAACATCACCAAGTCCATGGTATGCTAATGGGTAGGGACCGGCTGTGTAAGCTATACCTGCTAAAATAGAAATAACACCAATAATCAGAACAACAATTCCAACAGAGTAAACAAGGTAAAGTCCAAGCAAAAAAGCTAATCCGAAAACAAAAATAATTGCATTCCTCATTTCAGTTTGTGAGATCAAGCCGGAAGAAAGAACACGCAGCGGACCTTTTCTTAATTCTTTATCCGCGCCTTTCAAATGATCATAAAGATCGTTTGTGAAATTTGTACCAATCTGAATTAGTATTGAACATAGAAGAGCAACTAAAGAGTAAATCAATGTGAAGCTATCTTTTGCAATTGCGAGTGCAGAACCAACCATAACCGGTACTACGGCTGCTAACAATGTTTTCGGGCGACTGGCATGAAGCCAGGCTTGAAATTTTGAAATTGAAATTGTTGTACTATTCATAATTAGTTATTGATAAATAATCAGAATACAGATGACACGGGTTTGTATTATCAGTATTAATCGTATTCAATCATGGCAGCTTTGGAAATTTTTTAAAATCGGGTTTACGTTTTTCAAGATAAGCTTTCTTACCTTCCTGTGCTTCCTCACTCATATAATAAAGAAGTGTTGCATTGCCGGCAAGCTCCTGTATTCCTGCCTGCCCGTCTAACTCCGCATTGAATCCGGATTTTAAAACTCTTATCGCCATTGGACTATGCTGTAAAATTTGATTCGCCCACTCAACTCCTTCTTCTTCAAGTTTATCAACAGAAACAACTTTGTTAACTAATCCCATTGCCTCAGCTTCAGTTGCGCTGTATTGTTTGCAGAGATACCAAATTTCACGTGCTCTCTTTTGTCCTACGATTCTTGCAAGATAGCTTGAGCCAAATCCACCATCGAAACTACCGACTTTCGGTCCTGTTTGTCCGAAGATTGCATTGTCAGCAGCTATCGTTAAATCGCAAACAACATGAAGAACATGTCCGCCGCCAATTGCATAACCTGCAACAAGTGCAATAACTACTTTAGGAATGCTCCTTATAAGCTTCTGAAGATCGAGAACATTCAGACTTTGTGTGCCTTTTTTTGATTTGTATCCTTTATCTCCCCTGATTCTCTGATCACCGCCGGAACTGAATGCATACTTTCCGTCTTTTGCCGGTCCGGCACCTGTTAATAAAATTACACCGATTGTGTTATCTTCTCTTGCATCTGAAAAAGCCTCATACATTTCTATAACTGTTTCCGGACGGAAAGCATTTCGTACTTCAGGACGGTTAATAGTAATTTTAGCAATACCGTCCATTTTTTCATATATAATATCAGTATAGTTGTTAACTTTTTTCCAGTTGAAACTCATTTTGTAATAGCCTTTAGCTTAATAAATAGTTGTTAATAATGAAGTAAAATTATATAAAATAATGGAAAGATAGCAATGAATAACAGATTGAATGTATTGATGAGGGATTGAACCCGGAACTCCATAATTGGCAATAACCTGCGTACAATTTTTTGCAGGTTTACATTTTTGTAAAATTATTTAAATTAACATTTATAATGAACAGTACATTTAATTCTTAGAAAGGGGAATTCTATGAAAAAGTTATTTCTTATACCCGTTTTCTTTGTAATATACTCATGCAGCTCGGCACTTAAAATACAGGATACCTATCAAGCCCGCGATATTAATTTCAAGCATATACAAAACAGTAAAATTGCTATCTACGGAGTGAACAGCATTACACTGAATGAGTTTGTGAATACTTTCAGGGATGAATACGCAGATACAGCAAGACTCAATCAAAAAATATTTTCAACGTTCAGTAAAAAATTTAATGAGTATATGCCTTCCGTTACGCTTATTGAGGAAAATAAAAAAGTACCGTCCGTTCTTACGGAGGATCTTTTATTCAAAGAGAATAATCCTGAAATGATTTCAGAATTTTTTAATAAACTGCATACGGATTATCTTATTTTCATAAATAATATTTCTGTCGGGAATTCACTGGTTTATTCAACTTACTTTGTCACAAGCGGAAGCGGTATAATGAACGGAGGATCGATGGAACAATGCTCTGTTAATATGGATGTTAAATTGTGGGATGTACAGAAACAGCAAAGATTAATGGAATTCCAGGCAGGTGGTGAAAGGAGCGTCGTTTTATTTTCATTCCTTATAGCACTAAATGGTGCTATTGATAACTCGGTTGAAACAGCTGTTAAATATTTAAAAAATAATGGAAATGTAAATTGATATTTTTTTAGTATCAAAGATGGAATTTAACAGAAAGGCAAAGTATTGAGTAGAGTAGCTGTATTTCTTTTTATCCTTACAGGATTATCTTTTGCACAGCAGATCGGTGATCCTGATTTCAATCCTCCGATTTTTCATCCCGCTTATGCAACAGGGGAAGGTTCGCAGATTTATATCGATGAAGCACATAACAACTTCCACACAATGGAGGGCAGGTACAAACCGTTTGCCGATCTGCTTGCCAGAGACGGTTATGTTATAAAAACGTTAAAAGATACAATTGAGAGAAACACACTTGATTCCGTTGATATACTCGTTATCTCAAATGCACTTAATATCAGAAATACAGAGGACTGGACTTTGCCTACTCCTTCAGCATTTACAGAAGATGAAATAAAAAATATTGCAAGATGGGTCGATGAAGGAGGCTCACTGTTTTTAATTGCAGACCATATGCCGTTTCCGGGTGCGGTTTCTGAGCTTGCATCGCAGTTCGGGTTTAAGCTGAATAATGGTTTTGCATTCGATACATCTTCAACGGGATTTGATTTGTTCACCCGTGAAGCAGGAACACTTAAAAATAATTTTATTACGAACGGAAGAGATAATTCTGAAAGAGTAGATTCGATTTATTCTTTTACAGGTGAGGCTTTTCAGATTCCCAAAAATGCCGTACCGGTAATGACAATGAACAAAAGTTTTGTTTTTATGATGCCGGACACTGCATGGAATTTTAAGGAAGATACACCGACGATTTCAGTTGCGGGCTGGTCCCAGGGAGCTGTAGAGAATTTAGGGAAAGGGAAGGTGGCAGTATGGGGAGAAGCTGCAATGTTTTCTGCACAGGTAGCGGGACAAAATAAAACAAAGGTGGGGATGAATACTCCCGAAGCAAAATACAACTACCAGCTTCTGCTGAATGTGATTCACTGGCTGGATGGGTTAATGGATTAATATTCTCCTGTACAAAAGTTCAATCCCTGAAGGGATTGCAAAATGGAAACGATATGTTTTATAATATTCCCGTAAGAAATAAATATTTGTAATCTTTTATAACAGAACATTAGTAAACCCAACTCCGTCCAATTATTACTAATTTTTTACCTATTACCAATATTTCAGGATGTATAGTTTGAAGTAAATTCAAATTTATTTAGCTTTATAAAAATTTAACATATCAATAACAATTAATAAATGAAACCAACCAGAGCATTCTCGCCGGTATTAGAGAAGGAATTGAGAGAAATTGCAGGAATGAACGATGAGGAAGTTGAAATGTATATGAGTTTCCTCACCAAAAAATCTTTAAGAAAAAAAGAGCATCTACTTATGGAGGGAGATATATGCAATTATGTTACTTATATTAATAGGGGCTGTATGAGGCGATATATAATAGATGATCACTCGAAGGAAGTAATTTTAAACTTTTCGCTTGAAGATTACTGGACAGGTGACCTTGAAAGTTTTATTTTTCAAAAACCTACTGAATTTTATATACAGGCTCTTGAAGATTGTGAACTGCTTCTCCTTTCAAGAGAAAATTTCTACCGGTCTTGTAAGGAGATTCCTAAGTTTAAGAACTTTCATGACGATAAAATACAGCGAAATCATTACAGCGCTCTAAAAAGATTATCTATGGCAAAATCCGCTACTCCCGAAGAGAAATATCTTGATTTAATGAAAAAACAGCCGCAGCTTTGCCAGAGAGT
>Ga0307446_1000041_pt1 | contig 31418 bp, 25 predicted proteins | sample SalMarSW160320MG_FD_202141 | JGI IMG/M metagenome (GOLD analysis project Ga0307446, IMG submission 202141) | Salt marsh sediment microbial communities from the Plum Island Ecosystem LTER, Massachusetts, United States - SW1603-20 | ecosystem: Environmental > Aquatic > Marine > Intertidal zone >... | reverse complement strand
ACCCGATGAGCCGAACCCTCGCCGCCATCCTGGTGGCGATCACCCTGCTCGCCGGCCTCGCCCTCGGGGTCGCCGCGGGGAACCTCGCCGGCAGCTCGCCGTCGGCCTCGCCGATCACGGCCGTGGGTGCTCCCAGCGTCGAGCCGACACCGACGGCGACGCCCGAGCCGACACCTTCCCCCACGCCGACACCCGAGCCGACGCCGACACCTTCCCCCACGCCGACACCCGAGCCGACGCCGGTCCTGGTGCCGGCCCCGCTCGACGGCGTGCTCGTCAAGCCGAGCCTTGCCCAGCGCCACCCCATCGCCGTCATGATCGACGACCTGTCCGCGGCTCGGCCCCAGTCGGGGCTGTCGAAGGCCAGCGTCGTCTGGCAGGCGCCGGCAGAGGGCGGCATCCCACGCTACATGGCGCTGTTCCAGGAGGGCGATCCGCCTGCCGTAGGCCCCGTCCGCAGCGCCCGCCTGTACTTCATCGCCTGGGCGGCGGAGTGGAACGCGGTCTACGTCCACGCCGGCGGCTCGCCACAGGCAAAGCAGCTGCTGGCCTCCTCGAAGGGCCAGGGCTCCGTCGTCTACAACGCCGACGACTTCCGCTGGGAGGGCCGCTACCTGTGGCGCGTCAGCACGCGAGCCGCGCCCCACAACGTCTACACCGACGGCAAGCACCTGCGCCAGATGGCGAGGAAGGTGGGGGCGAAGGCAATCGACAAGAGGCCGGTGTGGCAGTTCGCGCCTGACGCTGACATGAGCGAGCGGCCAAAGGGCGGCACGATCATCGTGCCCTACCCGTACAACCGGATCCGCTACACCTACGATCGGAACAGCAACACCTACAAGCGCTCAGTGTCGGTCGAGGGCAAGCAGATCGACGCCGGAACCAAGGAGCGGATCGCGCCCAAGAACGTGGTCATCATGATCATGCGGTTCGTGCCACTCAACGACGGGTCGCACAAGAACCGGCAATCCGCCAGCTTCACCGGATCTGGCGTCGCCTACATCGCCACCAACGGCAAGACGATCAAGGGCACCTGGAAGAAGAAGTCGTTCAAGTCACCGACCCGCTTCTACGACAAGCAGGGCAACCAGGTCACCCTCACGGTCGGCCAGACCTTCGTCCAGGTCGTGAAGTCGGGGACGACGATCACCATCAAGGACGGGGCCATCCCGACCGCTTCGCCGAGCCCTTCGCCGACGCCTGCGCCGACCGCAACGCCGGCACCCTGACGCCGGGCCTGGCGGCCGGACCCGTCGCGGTCAGGACCGTCACAGCAGCGGTGCCCGGCGTGCCACCCGGGCCCAGACCGCCCGCGTCTCGCGCGCCACCTCTGCCCATGTCCGCTTCGCGTCGGGCCGCTCATGGGTCGCGGCGACCAGCCCGGCGTGCAGAGAGTCGTCCGCCCAAGCGGAATGGATCGCGGTCGCCAGGCGGGTCGGTTCTCCAGGGTCGACGATGATGCCGGCCGGTCCGACGATCTCGGGCAGCGCGCCCACGGCGCTGGCGATCACGGGCACCCCCAGGGCCAGGGCGTCCAGCGCGGCGAGCCCCGCGGCCTCGGCTCGCAGCGGCAGCACCGCGAACCGGGCATCGGCGACGAGCGCGGCCAGCCGCGGCTCGGGCAATCGCGGCGCATAGACGATGGCGTCACCGGCGCCCGCCCTGGCCGCCGCTCTCGCCACCGCGGCGCGGTCGTCGGGGGACGCCTCGACGACACAGATCCGCGGCGGCCAGTCACCGTCGGGAACGCCGGATGGCCGCGCCTCGGTGGCCAGCCTCGCGAGGGCCTCGAGCAGGGTCCGCAGATCGTGGCGGGCATCGTGGCGGCCCCAGTAGACGCCGTACCGCGCTCCCAGGCCCAGGCGCTCGCGCTCGCGCTCCGCCGCGGTCCCATCGACCTCCCGCAGCTGGAACGTTGCGCGCGCTGCCAGCGGAACGACCGTGAGCCGCGAAGGCCGAACCCGGAGCAGACGCCGGGCGTCGCGCTCGGCCGACCGGCTGGGCACGATCACCGCAGCGGCGCCCTTGAGCAGCCGCGCTCGGAGCCGCTGGCCGAACCGCGCCGCCGTGCCTCGCTGGTAGGCCGCAGGCATCGACCATGGCGCGAGATCGAGCAGCGCGGCGACGATGGGGATGCCGGACGCGATCGGCAGGGCGCCCGCGGCCGCGTGGTACACGCTTCCGGCCGCACCGCCGTGCTCCGCCCTCCATCCTGCACCCAGCACGGCGCCACGCAGCAGGATCGGGTCCGCGGTCAAGGCCCCCGTGCGCAGGAGCCTCGTCGGGGGCACCAGCCGCCGACCGACCACGGGGAGCGCCGGCCAGCGCGGGCTGGGATCGTCGCGCTCGGCGGCCAGCAGCAGCACGAACGACTCACCATCGATGGGGACGGCCTCGAGCGCGGTCAGCAGCTGCTCGAGATAGATCGCCGTGAGCGGTGCGCGATCGGGATCCTGGAGGGGTCGCAGGTCGATGACCACGCGAACACCCGGAGTGAGCTCCGGCTCCGCTGGATCGCTACCCGGGCGCCAGCCCGGACGGCCGACGGTCACCGGCCGGAGGGGGTTGCGTCGTCCTCGCTGGGCGTCGGGCTCGCCGGGCCGGTGGAACGCTCCGCGGACGCAGCGCTGTCGACGGCTGCGCTCGTCATCGTGGCCAGGCCCGGCGGTCGGGTGGCCCCGTGCCCGCGAAGCTCGTCCCAGCGCAGACCGACCACCACGAACAACGCCTCGACCACGATCCGGCGGCTCATCTTCGATTGACCCACCCGACGGTCCCGGAAGGTGATCGGGACCTCGACCACCCGGGCGCCAAGGCGTGACGCCCGGTACGTCATCTCGATCTGGAACACGTAGCCGCCCGCCCGGACGCCGTCGAACGGCACGGCGACCAGCGTGCCGGCGCGCCATGCCTTGAACCCGCCGGTGAGGTCACGGGGCCCAAGCCGAAGCACCAGTCGAGCGAACATCGACCCGCCGCGGGAGACCAGGCGTCGCCCGACGCCCCAGTCGGTCACGGCACCACCGGCCGCGTACCGCGAGCCGATCACAAGGTCGGCACGACCGGTCTCGATCGGCCCGATCAGCGCCGGCAGCGCCGCCGGGTCGTGCGACCAGTCCGCGTCCATCTGGACCACCACCGCCGCGCCACCCCGGAGGGCCTCGCCGAACCCATCGAGATACGCCCGTCCGAGGCCCTGCTTGGCGGCTCGGTGGCGAACGCGGATCCTCGAGTCCTGGCCCGCCAGCCCGTCTGCCAGCTCGCCGGTTCCGTCGGGCGAACCATCGTCGACCACCAGCAGCGTGGCGCCCGGGAGGGCTTCGAGGATGGCGGCGGAGATGCCCGGCAGGTTGTCCGCCTCGTTGTAGGTGGGCAGAACGACCCAGGTGCCAGTCCCCGGAGCGAGAGGGCCCTCGGGAGCCGCCGCGAGCGCAGCCGACGTGGCGGGATCGGGTGCGCCGGGTCGGGGATCGGGCACGGACGATTCGGGATCGACGGTCATCGGTCGTGAGTGTACGGGGCCGCGGCAGTCGGCGGGGCCCGCGCCCGCCCGGCGACCACGGCGCCCCTCGGTTGCCGGGGTCAGGAGACCACGCGGACCCCGAGCGAGAGGCGATTCGCTTGGCCGCCCCTGTCACGGGCGCGGATCTCGATCCCGGCCGTTCCCGCATGGCTCGACTGAATCCTGTAGCGGACCCGGTATGACCCGTTCGAGAGCCGGGTTGCCTTCGCCCTTGCTGCCACCAATCCAGGCTGTGAGAACACGACCTTGGGTCGATCGGCGAGCGGCTCGACGGACGTGAACCTGATCGTGAGCGTCTGGCCGGCCCTGACCGTAGTCCTCGAGAGCGTCACGACGTAGGGCGTCGCCCACACCCGGCCACGAAGCTCGACCGTCCCCAGCCTCGAGGTGACGGTCAGCCGCGCCTGGTACCGGCCCGGCGGCGCGTAGCTGCCGTCCGGGAGCTTGCCGTTCCAGGTCCAGTGGTGCCTTCCGGCTGCCTTGCTCCGTCCCGACCAGACCGTTCGCACCAGGTGACCGGAATCGTCGTACAGCTTCAGGGTCGTCGTCGCGGTCCGAGACAAGGTCCACTGCAGACGCGAGATCTTTCGCAGCCCATCACCGTCCTGCGGGTAGAAGGCGTTCGACCAGTGTAGCGACGACGCGGTCCGGTCCACGACCACGCGCTTCGAGACGGTGATCCAGTTGCGGCCGACGTCGCGGACCTTGATCTGGAACGTGTACCGGCCGTCGGGGACTCGGCGACCGGCTGCGTCGCGCCCGTTCCAGGTCACCGATCCGGCCATTGCCTTCGAGATCTTCCAGGACCGGATCGCCCTGCTGCCCCTGTAGACGCGCGCGGTGCCCCACACGCGCTCGTCGGCGGTCCACGACAGCCTCGTCTTCTCGAGCGCGTGATCGCCGTTGGGCGAGAACACCGGCCTCGAAACGTCGAGGGCCACGTCGGGAGGTGTCGTATCGACCCGCAGCGATCGGGTCCCGCCCGCGCCGTTGCCGGCGTCATCGTAGGCGAGCAGCGTCGCTGTGTAGCTGCCGTCCGCGACGGTGAGCCCGCGATCGTCCGAACCAGGCCACAGATAGGCGATCGAGCCACCGCGCCCGGTCACGGTCCTGACGGTGACTCCAGCGGCGTTCGCGATCCGCACCTGCCAGTGGGTCGCGCCCTTCGAGGACAGGCTGAGCTTGACGCTGTCGCGCGTGCCGTCACCGTTGGGCGACACGACCGTGATGCTGCCGATGGAGGTCACCGCCGGCGCCACGGTGTCCACGGTGACGGCGTAGGCGGCAACCTGGGCCGGGGTGACGGCCGTGGCCGACGGCGCCGTGTAGGTCGTGCCGCCGGCCTTGCCGACGAGCTGGAGCACGTACCGGCCGTCGGGCACCACCGAGCCGCCGGCCTTGCCGTTCCAGCTCCAGGCCCGGGCGCCCCTGGCCGTGTCCGGCACGCTTCGGCTGCCGACCAGCGAGCCATTTGTTCGGTACACCTTGAGCTTGAGGGAATCCATCGCGACGGTGTTGGTCCAGCGGAGTCGCAGCGTGTCGCCTGACCCATCGCCGTCCGGCGAGACCGCCCGCCGGGCCGCCGCCGACGAGCCGCTTCCGATCGCCGTCGCGCCATCGGAGCCGAGGTCGAGACCGCGCAGTCCCGCGCCGACCGTGGTGCTGTTGGGGGCTCGATAGGCCACCAGGTAGGTCGATGACGACGAGCTGCCCGCGATCCAGACGCCGCGCTCGACGAAGGAGACGGGAGCCCACTCCCTGATCGGCTGGGTGACCTCCCACCAGGTGTAGCCATCGGCCTTCACGGGACCACGCGTCACCGCCACGATCGTTCCCCTGGCCAGCGTGCCCAGCCGGGCTGCGCTGGTGTCCGGGCCGGCCCGGTACGACAGGCCGTCCAGCTTGACCCGACCGAACCCGCCCACAGCCAGCGCCGGCGACGAGCTCCAGGTCGACGTGGTGTTCCAGCTGCCGGCGTTGCCCTTGCTGTCGGTCGCTCGAACCCGGAACGCATAGCCGTGGCCGTCGGCACCCAGCCAGACGTCCTCGGTCTTCCGGGTATGGGTCAGCCACGCCGTCCACGGACCACCGTCGACCGAGGCCTGCACGTCGTACGAGGCGACCGCGCTGGTGTCGTGCGCGGACCAGCCGACGACGAAGCCCTCGTCCACCGATCTCGCAGGCAGCATCGAGATGCCAGCCTGCGGCGCCGACTTGTCGACCAGGAACGACTGGGAGAGGGCGCGATACAGCTCAGGGTGGCCACCGTCGTAGCCCAGGGCCCAGATGCCCGCCCCCCGCAGCCCGTAGTCATTGACGAGCGCATAGCGCAGTTTGAGGGACGCGGCGTCGTCGTAGTAGACCTGGCGCCAGCTGGTCACGCACCCGAATGCGGAGGTGCAGTTCTTGCGCCGGTAGACGAGGTACGGGCTCTGCTCCTCGCTGTCCCAGCGCCGCCCGTACCTGGACACCAGGCCGGCGATCGTCTCGTAGTTGACCGCGGTGCTGTAGCCGTACCTGGCGCCGCTGATGTTCCTGGAGCGCACGGCGTCGTTCTTCGTGGACCAGGCCCGGCCATACCAGGGGATGCCCAGGATCACCCTCGAGGGGCTGACCCGCGCGGTGTAGGCACGGATCGTGTCGGCGAGGTCGTACTGGCGCCCCGACACCGGGTCGACCGAGCCGGCGGTCGACGACGACGCCGTGCGGTAGTCGTAGCCCATCACGAAGATGGCGTCGGCGGCGCTGTTCCCAACCGAGGCTTCGATCGGGTAGTTCCCGATGAAACCCGTCGTGTCGTAGGTGATCTGGTACCCGCGCCTGATCCGGTTGAGCTCGGCCCGAAGCGTCTTGAGCAGCGCGACGAACTCCGATTCGTAGCCGCTGGCGAGCGGCTCGAAGTCGAGGTTGACGCCGTCCGCGCCGCGATCCCGCACGGCGGCGGCCGCCTGGCGCGCGAGGTTCAGCCGCGCCGATGCGCTGCCCAGGATCGCCTTCTGAACCTTGGCCTGGCTCGTGGTCCAGGCGAACACGCTGATGGTCAGCACCACGCGGGTGCCGTGCCGGTGGGCGTGCGAGATGACCGAGGTCATGTCGGAGCTGGTCCAGCCGGCCCAGCCGGTGGTCCGCGTGCCGTCGGAGCGTCGCTTGTCGAGGTTGCCGGACCTGTCGACGCCCAGCGAGAAGTACGCGATGGTGGACAGCACGTCGAGGTTCAGCTTGGTCGATGCCCCCGGCAGCTCCCAGTAGGGAAGGAACCCGAACACCTGGCGGCGGAGGCCCTTTGCGGCTGCGACATCGGTCGATGGGCCGGCGGCCGGCGTCACGAGGCCGGCGCTGGTGGCGGCGGTCACCGGACCACCGCCCGGGGTATCCACGGGCCAGGCTGTAACCGGGTCGAACGCGGCGGCGCCGGACGCGGCGGCGCCGGACGCGGTGGGGCCGTTGCTGCGCTTCAGGGCCGATGCGGCACCGTCCCGGGACCCGCGGCCACCCTGCGGGCTGGCAGCCATCTCGCGGCCCGACTCACGACCGGACGGCAGCTTCGTCGGCGCGGAACCGCCGACCGGCCATCGGTCGTCGGGTCGTGGCGTGAAGCCCACCGTCACCCGGCCGCCGGGCACGAACGGGATGCGATCGTGCCCGTGGGCCATCGCCTCGTTGTAGATGATCGAGGGCTTCTGGTCGGGCGAGGTTCCGGGTCCCGAAGGCCCCTTGTCGGCGGGGTCAGCGACATGTTCGGGATCTGGCGGCTCGCTGCTCCGGCTGCTCTGCCCGGGGGTCGGATCGATGGGCGGCCGCGACACACCGCTCGTGACGGCCGCCGCACCAGCGCTCGCGGCGATACCTGGCGGGGCCGGGAGGACGCCGGCTGCGAGCAGGGCGATCAGCCCGGCGGCGATGGTGGAACGGATGGACTGGGTCAGCGGCTGGGGTCCCGTCACAATGGCCCCCAACCTACAGCCGCCGGCTCCGCATGCCCACCCCCCCAAGGTCAGGGGCGGACCGGTACGCTCAGGTTCGGTGCGGTCGGGTGCGGTTCCGCGGGCCAGTCAGCAGGGCGCGCCCCGCGGGTCAGTCGCGGACCTGTCCGTGGCCACCGTGAGGCACCCGTGAGCATCGTGAGGCGCCGGCGCCGGCGTCGCCCGGCCGGGTCGTCAGTGGAGCCTGAGGTCGAGGCGCCTGGGCGGAGACGACGGTGATCTTGATCCCCCGGCGGCTCGTGGCGGTCGTGTCTCCGTCAGCCGGAAGCCGGTGAGCCGGACGTCGACCCGCCATCGCCCGGCAGCTGGAAGTAGCCCGTGATGTCGAGCACGAGATCGGTGGTCGCCCCCGCGCCTGCCTTGTACACGAGGCCGACCGTGCCCGAGGGGCTGAGCGGCCCGGTAACACCGTTGGCGCGCGTCTGGCCGACCGGGAAGTTGAGCGTCGAGGTCGTGGGATTGCTGGTGGTGAGCTGAGTCATCGCCGCGTAGCCGGCCTTCGTCTGACCCACGACGGTCAGGTTGCCGGTAACGGCGGTGGCATCGGCGGGCACGCCCACCTGGGAGCCGATCGTGAGCGTCCGGGCAGTGGCGGTCTTGAAGCCGCCGTCGAGCCCCGTCCCGTCGCGTGAATCGAGCACCCGGTCCGGGGCGAGCGGATAGAACCTCGCACCGGTCGAATCGGCCGTGTAGTAGCCGGTCACGTCCAGCACCAGCTGGGTCGTCCTGTTCGAGCCCGACACGTAGACCGCGGACAGCGTGCCACCGGCACCGAGCTTGACCGTCAGCCCGTTGGCCCGCGTGTCGCCCACGCGGACGTTGATGGTTGACGTCGTCGGGGAGGCGGTGGCGTCGGGCCCGACGGCGACGTAGCCGTTGCCCGTCTGGCCCACGACCGTGAGATTGCCGGTGATCGCGGTGGCATCAGCCGGGATACCGTCGCGGCCCGTGATCTGCCACGTGCGCGGAGCCCGCGACGCGAACGGGCCGCTGAGCCCATTGTCGGCTCGGGTGTCGAGCAGCCGTACCGGCTCAACCGGGTCGTACGTCGCCCCGCTATCGTCAGCCAGGAAGTAACCGGTGACGTCGAACACGAAGTCGGTCGTCGCTCCGCTCCTGGCCCTGTACACCGCACCCAGCTTGCCCCCGGGCCCGAGCGCGACCGTCACGTTGTTGGCGGCGCTGATGCCGACCGGGAAGTTGATCGTCGAGGTCGTCGGGGAGTTCGTCGCCTCCGGGGTCAGGGAGCCGTAGCCACCGGCGGTCTGGCGGGTGACAGTGAAGTTGCCCGTGACCGCAACGGCGTCGGCCGGGACCGGGCCTCGGCCGGCAACCTGGAACTCACGCCCGACCTTGGCCTGGAACTTGCCTGCGAGGCCGTTCCCGACCCGGGAGTCAAGCAGCCGAGTGGGCTCAACGGGGACGTACGTCGTGGCTCCCGGCCACTCGGCCCCCGCCAGGCTGTCGGCGTTCGGCCCCGGGCACGCCGGGATCCGTTCGAGCTCGAACGCGCAGGTCACGCCCTGCGACAGGTTGCCGGCGACCGAGCGGTAGTACTTGCCAGGTGACTCGGGATCGAGCTGGAACGTGGCGCCAGTGGTGCGCGCCGAGATGTAGGCGGTTGCGTTGCCGTGGTAGTCGGGTGCGTTGCGCCAGTACTCGTCGATCGTGTCGTTGGTCGTGAACAGCGCCCGGATGTAGTAGGGATCGTGGCTGTGGCCGTCGGCGATGACGGCGCCCGCCCCGGCGCGCAGGAACGCCGAGGCGTAGTTGTCCACCCGCTGCTGGGCGACCGACAGGCTCGGGTCGCTTCTGCCGGGTTCAGAGTTACCGGATGCGTAGCACAGGTGGAACAGCAGGACGACGGCGTTGGGCGCAGGGGTCAGCGTCTCGATCCTGGGCTCGCCGTAGTACTTGTTCTCGTAGTCGGACAGCTTGCCGTCGCCGTTGAGGTCGTAGTTGAGCCCGAAGCCGTCCTTGGTCGAGAAGGTCGGGTCGTACGTGTACGGGCTCGGCCAGCCGTTGCCGTGACCGAGGTAGACGACGATCGACGCGCCGTTGACCGCAGACTTGACCTTGGACCAGGTCGCGTTCGGGCTGTACACCTTGACCACGTTGGTCGTGTACTTGATCGCCTCCGCGTACAGCTGGTCCGCGTACGAGCGATAGGTCGCGGTGGCGCTGTGGGTGGCGCCGACGATGATCGCGACCTTGGGGTTGGCGGTGGCGAATGCAACGGGCGCGGCGGCGGGGGCGACGATGCCGAGGCCGGCGAGGAGCACGGCGACGAGCGCGAGGACAAGGGTTCGCAAGAATCGGCTCCGGTAAGTACGGCGCCCGGGACGATCAGAACCGGGCACGGATGAATGCCCGATCAGCCTCTACCGGGGCGGCTCGAACGACCAGTCGCAGGATGGTCAGGGAGGGGCTGGCCCTTTCGGGCCAGCGTGGTGGCGGCCGGTCCGGTCCGGAGATGTGCAGGACAGTTCGGGGCCGGGTGCCGGCGGGCACCGCGCACCGGGCCTAGCGTGCGCGGAGCGACCGGATCAGCTCCGGCGCGGCGTCGGCAAACGCCTCGCTCCACGGGCGCATGGGCTGGCGGGATGGCAGCGGCGTAGGCTCGAGAACGGCCCACAGCGGTGGTGCCGACGCCCGCTCCCACGTCGACGCGGGAACCTCCTGCAGCTCGACCTCGATCCCGGTCGCTCGCAGAACCTCGCGGGCCCAATCCGCGCGCGAGGCTCGCCCCGCGTTGACGAGATGGTGGATGGCGACCGGCGCCGCGGACCCTTCGGCCGCCGAGTCGTCGGCGATCAGGTCCACGATGGCCTCGGCAAGGTCCGGCGTGTAGGTGGGACAGCCGATCTCGTCGCCGACGACGCGCAGCGGCTGGCCGGCCGCCGTCGCCCGAAGGGCGGCCGCCGCGATCTTGGCCGGAAAGTCGTTGCCCGGCGGGCCGTAGAGCCAGGCCGTTCTGACGATCGCGAGCGAAGCCGGCACGCCGGTACGCCTCGAGCCGCCGGTGAGCGTGGCGTCGCGCGCCAACCCCTCCGCGGCGAGCTTGCTGGCTCCGTAGGCATTGATCGGGTTCGTCGGGTCATCGGGCGCATAGCCGCGGCCATCGGTCCTCCGGCCGTCGAAGACCTCGTTGGTTGAGATGATGGTGAGGCTCGTGTCACGGGTCGCACAGGCCTGAGCGATCAGTCCCGTCGCCGATCCGTTCCTGCGCAACGCCAGCCCGGGGTCCTTCGCGCAGCCGTCGACGTCGGTCCAGGCCGCCGCGTGGATGACCAGCTCCGGCCGGTCGCGGTCGATCAGCGCAGTCACGGATTCCTCGGTGAGCGTGTCCAGATCGAGCTCCGGGCGGGTCCAGCTGATGGGACCCATCGGTCCCGTGAACGGCGCGTCCCCGAGCGCCTCGATCAGCGCTCGACCGAGCCGGCCGCGCGCCCCGGTGACCGCGACCCGCATGGGTCAGGAAGCCTGGCCGCTGGGCGGAGCCCCCGGCACTGCCTCCGCGACGGAAAGCCCGCGAGCCAGGCGCTCCCCGTACTGGCGCTCGTAGTACGCGTCCCAATCGCCGCTCCGGGCGCCGCTCACCCAGTCGGGATGGTCGCGATACCAGGCGACCGTCTCGGGCAGCCCCTGCTCGAACGACACCTTCGGCCGCCAGCCGAGCTCCGCCAGCTTCGTCCCGTCCATCGCGTACCGGCGGTCATGGCCGGGCCGATCCGGGACGGATCGGACCAGCGACCAGTCCCGCCCCGCCGCCTCGAGCAGCCGACGGATCACGACCCGGTTGGGGTGCTCGCTGCCGCCGGCCACGTTGTAGGCCTCGCCGGTCTCGCCGTGGCGGAGCGCGAACTCGATCCCTGCGGCATGGTCCGATACGTGGAGCCAGTCGCGCACCTGCATCCCGTCGCCGTACATCGGCAGGGGCTCGCCGGCCAGGGCGTTGGTCGTGAACAACGGGATCAGCTTCTCGGGGTGCTGGTACGGCCCGTACGTGTTCGAGCCTCGCGTGATCACGACGTCCAGCCCGAATGTCACGTGGTAGGCGCGGACGAGCAGCTCACCCGCTGCCTTGGCCGCGGCATACGGGCTGCGCGGAGCGAGGGCGTCGGGCTCCACGCTCCGACCCTCTGGAATGTCGCCGTAGACCTCGTCGGTGCTCACCTGGAGGAAACGCGGCGCGTGCGCCCGGTCCCCCGCATCTGCCCGACCCGCCTCGCGACGGGCCGCCTCGAGCAGGACATGGACGCCGATCACCCCGGTCCGCAGGAATGCCTCCGGATCGAGGATCGAGCGATCGACGTGGCTCTCGGCGGCGACGTTGAGGATGGCGTCCGCCTCCGCGGCCAGCGGACCGACCGCGTCCGGATCGGCGATGTCGCCATGGACGAAGGCGAACCGGGCAACCTGCTCGGGATCCGCCTCGATGGCCGCGAGGTTCGCCCGGTTGCCCGCGTAGGTGAGTTTGTCAAGGACCGTGACGCGGGTGCCGTCGCGACGGGCCAGGATCCGGCGGACGAGCTCGCTGCCGATGAACCCGGCGCCGCCCGTGACCAGCAGGTGGGAGCCGGGCGCGACCCGGGCTGTCATTTCACGTCGTTGGGGTGTGCCGACGGCGCGGGTAGACGACCCGCCCGGTCGTCGACCTCGGCAAGCTCCGCGGCCCGCAGGAGAGATGGCACGGTGCCCGCGTCGATCCAGTTCCCCTCGTAGACCCTGGTGAACAGCCCGCCGTTGGGAATGTAGTGGTTGAGGACGTCGGTGATCTCGAACTCGCCGCGACCCGACGGCGCCAGCGTCTCGATCACGTCGAACGCGTCAGGACGAAGGAAGTAGACGCCGATCGGGATCAGGTCGCTCCTGGGATGCTCGGGCTTCTCCTCGAAGCCGATGACGTTGCCCGCAGCGTCCAGCTCGGCAACCCCGAAGCGCTCGGGATCAGGTACCCGATACAGCAGGGTCCCGGCGCCCCAGCTGCCCTGGCCGAAGGCGCGAGCCGTGTCCGCCAGTGGCTCGCCGCGCAGGATGTTGTCGCCCAACACGACGCAGAAGGAGTCGTCGCCGATGAAGTCTCGGGCGAGGCCGATGGCGTGCGCGATCCCTAATGCACCGCGTTGGTATCGGTACGTGAGATCGAGGCCGAAGTGCCGGCCGTCACCCAGCAGCTCCACGATGTCGCCGACGCTCTTGCCCCCCACGATGACCAGTACCTCGCGGATCCCCATGCCGGCCAGCGTGTCCAGCGGGTAGTAGATCATCGGCCGGTCATAGATCGGCAGCAGGTGCTTGTTGGTGACGATCGTGAGCGGGAACAGCCGGCTGGCGGTGCCACCGGCGAGGACGAGGCCCTTCATTGCCGGTGAGGGTAGCAGGCGGCCCGGACCCACACGTCGTCCCCACGGACTCGCACATGGCAAAGCGCACGCGCCGGTCATCCTCGCACCGCTGGCGCGCCAGACGCCGTGTCACCCAGGCCAGCCGCCTGGCTCGAGGGCCTGCGCGGTCAGCCCTTCGGCTTCGGTGTCGCCTTGGGCGTTGGTGGCGGCGTCGGTGCCGGCGTGTAGCACGGGACCTCACCCTCGGGCACCGTCCCGCTCGTCCCGCACGGGACGACCTGCTGGTCAACCGACGGCAAGCCACCCTGGTAGTCCGTGATCACGAGCGCGAGCTCGAATGAGTCGAGGTTCGCCGCCGGCGCCAGGAAGGCTGTCTGCACCACGTCGTTGGCGTCACGCTGGACGTCCACGACGCTGCCGACCACGAGTCCCTTCGGATACGCCGAACGGATTCCGCCGTTGAGCTCGATCCCCGCCGTGAACACCTCCTCGTCGAGCCCGATCTGCACCGCGGAATCGATGTTGCGCATGATCAGCACGTCGCCGGTCTGACCCACGATCTCCCCGGTCGCGCCCGAGCCCACCAGCTGGCCGACGACGGTCGACGAGCCGTCGCTGATCAGCGTCACCTTGGCGAAGTTGGGGCCAACGTCCGTGACCCGCCCAGCCACGGCACCGCCCTGGACGATGACGACGTCGCCCTGCTCCACCCCATCGTCGGTGCCCTTGTCGAGGACGACCATCCGGCGATTGTCGAGCGACTCCCGACCGATCACTCGCGTCGCGATGGTCGCGTGGTCGAACCCGCTCTGGAGCTGCAGCAGCGCCGTCAGCTGATCGTTCTCGTTCTTGACGACCTGCAGCCGGGCGTTCTCGTTGGTGAGCCGCTGGTTCTCGTCGCTGAGGGCCGCATTGTCGATCCGGAGGGTGTCGATCTCGCCGATCGCACCAGCCACGTTGCTCATGCTGCTGGCCACGGAGGCGAGCGCGCCCTGCATCGGCCGCAGGGCGAACGACACCCCGTTCTGGAGCTCACGGACGTACGGGTTCGCCGAGAACGCCATCAGCAGCAAGGTGATCGCCAGCAGGATCGCGAACAGGATGCCGCGACGTCGTGCCTGGCGGTTGGAGAGCAGCGTGGTCATTGGCCTGGCTCCCGGTGCGGGCCCGATGCGGGCGCCCGCAGCTCCGCGATCAGCGTGGCGGACGACTATAGGTCTCGGCGACCAGCACGCGCTCCATCTGCGGGCTGGCGAGCTCCTGGAGGACGACCCCCGTTCCGCGGGCGACGCAGGTCAGCGGGTCATCGGCCACGTGGACCGGCATCTGGGTGGCCTCCGCCACGCGCCGATCCAAACCGGCCAGCAGCGCGCCTCCGCCGGCGAGCACGATCCCCTGGTCCATGATGTCGGCCACCAGCTCCGGCGGCGTCTCCTCGATGGTGTCCTTGATCGTGTCGACGATCTGGGCCACCGAGACCTCGATCGCCTCGCGGATCTGGTCGGCCCCCACCTCAACGGAGCGGGGCAGACCCGTCAGCAGGTCACGGCCCCGAAGGGTCACCCGCTGCGAATCCCACTCGCCCGGGTACGCCGAGCCGATGGCGATCTTGATGTCCTCTGACGTCCGCTCGCCCAGGAACAGGTTGTACTCGCGTCGGGCGAACGAGACGATGTCCTGGTCCATCTCGTCGCCGCCGATGCGGATGGACCGCGACACCACGATCCCACCCAGCGACAGGACCGCGACCTCGGTGGTGCCACCGCCGATGTCCACGATCAGCGAGCCGGAGGGCTCGGAGACCGGCAGCCCGGCGCCGATGGCGGCCGCCATCGGCTCTTCGATCAGTCGCGCCCAGCGGGCACCCGAGTTGAGCGCGGCATCCTTGACCGCCCGCTTCTCGACCTCGGTCACGCCGGACGGGATGCCGAGCAGCATCCGGGGCCGCGGGATCAGCCCGACTCGATCGTGCACCTTGTTCACGAAGTACTTGATCATCTGCTCGGTGACGTCGAAGTCGCTGATCACGCCGTCGCGCAGCGGGCGGACGGCGACGATCGACGCAGGGGTGCGACCCACCATCCGCTTCGCCTCGGCGCCGATCGCGAGGACGCGCTTGGTCTTGGCGTCGATGACGATCCCGCGATCCCGGACGTGGACGAGGGTGTTCGCGGTGCCGAGGTCGATCCCGATGTCGCGGGAGAAGAGGCCGAAGAGACGGTCGAGCATGCTGACGGTCGGTTCCTCGTCAAGTGATCGGGCGCCGGAGTGGCACACGCGCGGGCGGCCGAAGCTGCCGCAGGATGGTCTCGGGTCAGGGCCCGCACGCGTGCTGGCCGGCGAGCGCGAGCAGTATACCGGTGCCTGTCGTTCGCTCCGACTGCGGGCTCGTCTGGCATCGATGCCCGCGCCGTCCCAGCTACCGCCAGATCGGCGACCCGCCGTGCTCACCACGGAGGAGACGGCCCGCGGCGAACCGCTCGAACGCGAACGGGCTGATGTCGACCGACGTCGCCGTACCGTCGAGGATGAGCTCGGCCATGGCGAGACCGACCGCGGGCGCGGTCTTGAACCCCGTCCCGCTGTGCCCGCAATCGAGGAAGAAGCCGTCCGGACCGGCGGGGCCGAGGATGGGGCGCTGGTCAGGCGTGATGCCGTCCTGGCCGCTGTGCGCGGAGCGGAACGTGCCATCGATGAGCCCTGGGATCCGTCCGACGACCCGCTCGGTGGCAACCTCGCGAAAACCCGGCCTGGCGTCCCCCGTGTCGCGATCGGGCGAGCCGTCGAGCTCGCTCTCATCCTCGAGCCCGATGAGCACCAGCTCCGCGCCCTCGGGTCGGACGTACATCTCGCGCGCGTTGTCGATGACCACCGGGATCGGCCGGGGCACCGAGGCAGGAACGCCAAGGTAGCCCGTGTCGTGGCGCCACACCGTGACCGGGACGTCCAGCCCGGCGAGGGCGGCGACCCGTGCCGCCCAGCCGCCCGCCACGTCGACCACCGCCGGCGCTGAGAATGAGCCCTTTGACGTCTCGACCCCGGTCACCCGACCGCCGTCGACCGGGATGGCCGTGACCTCCGCGCCCTGCACGAGCGCCGCGCCATGGCTGCGGGCGGCCCGCATGAAGCCGGCCGCCGTCCCCGACGGATCCGCGTACCCGGACTGCGGCTCGAAGGCGGCAACCTCGCCGTCGGCGACCTCGAGGGCCGGCGCGATCCGGCGTATCTCGTCCGCCCCCACGACCGACGTCTCGATCCCCAGCGCTCGGTGCGACGCGACGTTCCTGCGCAACCGGTCCTCGCCCTCGGCCGGCTCGATCCACAGGAAGCCCGTCCGGGTGAACCCGCACTCGCCACCCACGCGCTCGGCCCAGTCGCGGAACCAGGGGAACGACGCCCAGGCGAGCCGGGTCTCCGCGAGCAGGTCGTAGTGCATCCGGACGAGCCCACTGGACCGGCCCGTGGCGCCGGCGGCAACGGTCGATCGCTCCACGACGGTCACGCGCACGCCCCGGCTCGCGAGCTGGAACGCGAGGCTGGCGCCCTGGACACCTGCCCCGATGACGATGACGTCGGCGGTGTCACTCATCTCGGCTTCCTCGTTGTCGTCCGGGTACTGCGAACTCCAGTGCCGTTCGCACCCCAGTATCGGCCCCCGCGCGGTGTGCCAGGCCCGCTGCCCGAAGAAGGCCAGCCGTTCGGCCGGGTCCGGATACGCCATGGAACGAGGGCTGCCACGATTCCAGCGCGTTCGCGGGCTCAATCAGCATCAGGCGACCTTGTCACGAGCCACCCTGCTGCGCCTCGCTCGTCAGGCAGCTCGGCGCGGTCCCGCCCGGTCGAAGCTCACCCCGCGGTCGCGAAGCGAGATCCACGCGTCGTGGCCGAGTACCACGTGATCGAGGACGTCAACGTCGAGCAGGCGTCCGGCGGCGATCGCCTCGGCCGTGAGATGCAGGTCATCGGGACTTGGCGTCGGGTCGCCGGATGGGTGGTTGTGGGCGAGGATGACGCCCGAGGCATCGAGCCGGACGGCGTCCCGGAACAGCTCCCCGACCCGTACCAACGACGTCGACACGTTGCCCACGTACACGGTCGAGACCCGCTGGACGACGTTCTTGGCGTTGAGGCAGAGCACCCGCAGCTCCTCGCGCTCGAGCCGTCCCATCTCGACGACCAGCCTGACGGCCACGTCGCGTGGCGACCGGATCGTCCATCGCCCCGTGGGCCAGTCCGCGACAGACCGCCGACCCAGCTCGAACGATGCTGCCAGCCGCGCCGCCTTGGCCAGCCCGACACCCGGGATCGCCGCCAGCTCGGCATCCGTCGCCCTGGCCAGCGCGCCCAGGCTCGAGTGCCGGGCGAGCGCCTCCTCGGCCAGCTCGATCGCGGTCCGCCCAACTGCACCGGTCCCGAGCACGACCGCGATGAGCTCCGCGGCCGACAGCCCAGCCGGGCCGCGCAGAGCGAGCCGCTCGCGAGGGCGCTCAGAGGCCGGCAGGTCGCGGACGGATCGGCTGACCCGTCGGTGCGCGGGCGCCCCGGCAACGAAGCCTGCGCTGAGGTCGCCGGTCGCCATGGTCGCCTGCTCCTTGCGGGCGGGGCGGGCTGGGATGGATCAAGGGCACGGGACGCGGACCACCGCAACCACGGTGGAGGGCGTCCCCGGGACCCGAACGACGGAAGCCCGCCGATTTCCCCCGCCATCCGGACCCGGGAACAGGGAAAGCCTACGGGCCGCTCCTTACCGGGGGCTCAACCCGGACTTCGCCGCCGATTAGCGTCGGACGTTGGTCCTGCCAACGACTGGGCGATGAGCCGCGGATCAGGGGTCCGGGCGATGAGCCGCGGATCAGCTGCCGGTCGCCGCGCCCAACGTGAATAACAGGATCACCTGGATCGCGTTGAACGCCGCATGCAGTCCGATCGACGCGTATAGCGATCGCCTGGCCAGGTACAGCCAGCCCAGCGTGATCCCGACCGGCAGCAGCGCCACGAACGAGAACAACGCGCGCTGGACCCCCGTCGCGAAGCTTGCGTCGAGCTGGGCGACGACATGGGCAACCGCGAAGAACAGCGCCCCCCGCATGATGGCTGGCCAGACGCCGATGGCCCGCGCCCAGGCCGTGGTGGCGAAGCCCCGGAAGAACAGCTCCTCGCTGATCGGCGCGATGACCGCGGCCGAGGCGAGATTGGCGGCGAGCCCCGCAGCATCGCCCGGAGCCGGGAGCGGGCTGGGAGCCGGCTCCACGAACCGGCTGAGCAGCGCCCCGAGGATCAGGGTCACGGTCAGGACGGGCAGGGCGAGCAGGGCACCGATCAGCAGGTCGACGACGGCCCGCGGGAGCTGAACTCGAAGGCCCATGTCGGCCCAGGTGAGCGCTCCGGGACCGATGACCAGCAGGCGCACGACCCCGACATAGACGACCGCGGTGATCAGCAGCGAGACCGTGGTCGCCAGCGGCGACCGGGCGTCCAGCCCAACGGCGGACAGCGGCGCCAGGATGAGCACGAACAGGACGAGCGTGAGCGCGAACACGGCCAGGAACGCGAGCACCGGTGATGGACCCGTATAGGCAAGATCCGGGCGACGCCCGCGCTCGATCGCCTGGGATCCGCCGGCGGCCAGGAGCGCGAAACCGAGCACCGTGAGCCCGATCAGGAACAGCCATGCCGCCGCCACGCTGCCTGCGGCCAGCACCGCGACCGCGATGATCCCCACACCGAGGACAGACCCGACCCACCCAATCAGGTACAGCGCCGGGGCCGCGCGGCCCTCCAGGCTGAAGGTCGCGATCCCCGGGGGCCCGCCGGCCGTCGCCATCCCGCTCGGCGCGGACGCGCCTTCGACCGCGTGGGCCGTCCCGTCCGTGTCAGCTAGGTAGCGTCCCGGTGTGGCTGCGGGCGAACCCGGCGCGTCGGCAGCGTCGGATGGGTCCGTCAAGGCTCCGAGGTCTGGCCCGACGCGCTCCGTTGCGCAGGCGCCGACCGCGGGGACTCGCGAAGGGTCGTCGTCCGGCCTCCACCCCGCACCGACGGGGGTTGAGCCGGAGGCTCGAGGCGTTGGGGTTCGAAGCTTGAGATCGGTTCCAGCGCGGCGAGATCCGTCCGCTCGAAGTCACGACCGCACCAGGCGCACAGCGACCAGTCCAGGCCAACCAGGCGACCACAGTTGGCACACACGCGGTTGAGTCGGGTTCGGCAGGTCGGACAGATGATCCACTCGTCGTGGATCCGGCGGTTGCAGGAGGGACAGGTCTTGAGTGCCTCGACCTCGGCGAGCAGCGCCTCCTCGGCCAGGTTGCGCTCGTAGACCTCACCGATCCTCTCCTGCGGCCGGATGATCCGGTACACGACGACCCCGAACGGGAACAGCAGCGGCGTGAACAGGACAATCAGCGTGGCCGCGAGATAGGGCAGCACCGGGTTGTCGCTGCGCAGCTGCATGTCGCGGAAGGCCCAGTACGCGGCAGCCAGCCACAGGATGATCCAGTAGACCGCGATGAACTGGAGCGCAAAGTGCACGATCGGGTTGTCGAAGAACGATCCGATCGTGTCCGAGACCGTTTGCAGGATCTGGTCCATACGCTGGCGTACAGCCTCCCAACGGGCGTGGCGCGCCCGAGGGCACGCGGCGAGCGGCAGTGTAGCAGGGAGCCCCGACGGGCCTCGGCGGCCTGGCGGACCCGCTGACAGCCGGTGAACGATGCCGGCGGTGAGCCGGACGGCCACAGGCCCGACGCTCGACGACGCGCGCCGGTGACGCCGCAGGTGCGAGGAAGCCCCGCATGGCGTCCCGGGTGTCCACGCTCAGCCCCGAATGGTCCCCGGCCACCCGCGGCAACGCGCGATCGTCCAGTCCGACTGCTCCGCGCGCGAGCTCGCGCGGAGGGGCGGCTCAGCTGGCCGCCACCGTCACCAACGTCCACGCGGCCGCCCGCACGGCAGCCGCGACACCGCCCAGCACCAGGGCCCCGAGCCAGATCGCGATCCAGGCGATGACCGCCGGCAGGGCGCCAACCATGTCTCCGCCCGCAAGCAGCACCTCACGGACCCGGGACCAGCCGGCCATCGAGGCCAGCATCGAGGGCCCGAGCAGGACGACGAGCACGCCGAACCCGACCAGCGCCGTGCCCATCGTCCGTATCGGCCGGCGTGCGAGCTCGAGCCAGCCGAGCAGCCACGCGACGATGACCCGGCGCTGACCGAAGATGAGCCGGCGAACGCCGATGGCGGCGGCCGCATCCGAAACCAGCCAGGTGAGACCGACGAGCGCCAGGGGCAACGGCACCGCGCGGATCACCCGGATCGGCAGCGGCGTGGCGAGGTCCGTCGGCAGGATGAGCTCCTGGTAGCTGGCATCGTAGAGCGGCTGCCAGGCGAGGCCGACGGCGATCGCCAGCGGGACCAGGGACAGGAGCCGCAGACCAGCGACCCGCGCCACTGATGGGGGCGCCGGCAGCTCGGGGAGCGCAGCCAGCCCTTCGTCACGGGCGGCGGCGAGGACCTCCAGGACACCTTCCCGTTCCGCCCACGCGCCGAGGACGGTCCCTGCGATGAGCGCCACAACCGCGCCGGCCACGGCCGCCACGATCAGCGCGATGAGCGCCGCGGACGGCGTGCCGACGACGAGCGTGCTCACCGGTCCTCCGAGCGCGTTCTGGAGCCCGCTGGGCGTCGGCAGGACCGCGACGGGCAGGCCCACGAGCAGGATCCCGCCGCCGGCCAGAAACCCGGCCAGTCCGATCGCCCAGGTCACAGGACGGACGAGGGTCACGATGATCGCGCCCTGCATCGAAGCCGGCCATGACAGCCGGTGCACGGCGGCCGGGGCGGCTGATGCCTGTGCGCCGGCGGATCCTTCGTTCATGGCGAGCGGTGGCTGAATGCCTCCGCCGGCAATCACGGCACCGTGCTGGCGCCCGGCGTAGCTGTCAGCTGACCCAGCGCCTGCAGCGCGGCCTGCACCTTGGCCATCTCGGCGCCGTACGTGGCGAAGTCACCGGTACGAAGCGCCTGCTGGGCGAGCTCGAAATGCGCGTTCGCGTAGTCAACCAGGCCGCTCACGTCCGACGGCAGGGCCCCGCCCGAAGGGGTGGGTCGTGGGGTCGCGGTCGGGCCCGGCGATGCGGACGGACCGGGCGTCGTCCCTGGCGACGCTGAGGGTGACGGTGAGGCGCCCTGACTTGCGAGCAGCTGCTGCAGCGCATCGGCGAGGGTCCGCGACCAGGTGATCGTGGTCGGGCTGGCAACGATGATCCGCTGGAACTCCGGGAAGGCAGCCGAGCTGCTCTGGAGGTACACCGGCTGCAGGTAGAGGAGGGAGTTGCCGACCGGCACGACGATCAGGTTGCCGCGCACGACGTCGCTGCCGCTCTGGTTCCAGAGCGTGATCTGGGAGCTGATCGTCGGGTCGGCGTCGATCCGTGACTCGATCTGGGCCGGGCCGAAGATCGTAGTATCGGACGGGAACTGGTAGACGCGGGTCGTGCCGTAGTTGGGTTGGTCGTTGCGGGCCGCCACCCACGCGATCATGTTGGGCCGGCTACGGGCGATCATCGGTTGGAGCAGCAGGAACTCGGCTTTGGGCTCGCCGGGCATGCGCATGACGACGTAGTACGCCTCGGAGGGCAGGACCTGCTGATTCGTCTGCGACGCCGGCACGGTCCAGCGGTCGGTGTTGTTGAAGAACGTCAGGGTGTCCTTCACGTGGTACTGGCCGTACATCCGCGTGTCGACGTTGAACAACTCCTCCGGTACCCGCACGTGAGCCTTCAGGTCGCTCGGCATGTTGTCCATCGACTCGAACAGGGTCGGGAAGATGCCCTGCCATGCGCGGATCAGCGGGTCGGTCGGGTCCGCGACGTAGAAGTGCATGGTGCCGTCGTAGGCGTCGACCGTGATCTTGACGCTGTTCCGGATGTAGTTGATCTGCTCCGGAGACAGCCCCGAGTCGCTGCCGAGCTCGTTGGTGTCGAAGCTGGACGCGTGCGGGAAGCGGTCGCTGATCGTGTAGGCGTCCTGGATGTAGACCAGGCGCCCCTGGCCATCCACGACCACGTACGGATCCTTGTCGAATCGCAGGAACGGCGCGATCATGCCCAGCCGGTCGGACAGCGTGCGATGGAACAGGAGCTGGCTGTCCGACTGGATCTGGTCGGTGATCAGCAGGTCGAGGTCGCGGAACCGGAGCGCGAACAGCAGCCGCGACAGCGTCGAGTCGAGCGGGATGCCCGTGCTCCCCGTCCAGGACGTCGTGGCGTCGCCGCCGGCGTCCGCGGCTCGCGGATAGTCGAACTCGGCCTGGCGCGCGCGCACGATCACGTAGTGGTCATCGGTCTCACCGAAGTAGATGCGGGGCTGGGTGACGGTCGGCACGCCCTGGGTCGAGATCGGCGGCAGATCCCGGATCCAGAGCTGGGGCTGCCCCTCTCCGGTGACCTCGTTGACCGGCACCATCGCCACCCCGACGCCATGCGTGTAGATGATCCGCTCGTTGACCCAGCTGGCAGCGTCCGGGTTCTTTGAGATCGCCAGCTCTCGCGCCGAGAGCATGACCTGGCGCAGGGTCCCGTCGACCACGTAGCGGTCGGTGTCGACGTCGGAGAAGTCGTAGTACTGACGGACGGTCTGGAGCTGGTCCAGCGTCGTCTGGAGCGGGCGGTAGTCCCACAGCCGCGCATTGGTGAACGTGCCTGCTTCGTTCTGGATGTCCGCCCTGGTCAGCGGCGCCTCACCGTCGTATTGCTGCGTGTTCCACTGGTCGAGCCCGAACGCCATCCTCGTCATGGCGATGTTGTTGGCGATGTAGGGCTGCTCCTGCGCGTACGTGTTGGGGTCGACCGTGAACCGCTGGATCGCCTCCGGGTACACGCTGCCCAGGACGATCGATGCGGCGAACCAGACGCCCACGATCACGCCGAGCGGCCACATCCATCGGGTGAAGGCGCCCGCCACCAGCAGCGCGCCCGCGAGGCCGGACAGGAACGTGAGCACGTCGTAGGCGAGGAAGCGGGCGTGCGCGTCGGTGTAGCTCACACCCGTCGCCACGCCAGCGTGGCTGTACACCAGCTCGTACTTGTCGAGCTGATAGCCCAGCGCGACCGACAGCAGGTAGAGGCCGGCAAGGATCGCGAGATGGACCCGTACCCGGGTGATGAACACCTCACCACCCCGGGTGATTGCCAGCAGGTACCGCGCGCCGGCGACGGCGAGGGCCGCGAGCAGGATCCCGTTGGCCAGCTCCTGGACCAGCCGATAGAAGGGCAGCTCGAACAGGAAGAAGCTGATGTCCTTGCCGAAGATGGGGTCGACCACGCTGGACGTGGTCGAGAACGGGACCCGGTTGACCCACAGCAGCAGGGTCTCCCATGCGCCCGACACGGCGCCTGCCACACCGAGGGCGAGGAGCACGGCGAAGCCGGCGATGACCCAGCCACCGACCGGAACCAGGTCCGGCATGCTCTCCCCACCGGCGAACGCGAACTCCGCCCCGTGCGAGCGACCGGCGCCGGGTCCGCCGAACGGCCCGAACCCTCCACCCGTCGAGCGCCCCCGCGCATTCCACTCGGCCTGGCGCTGCGCCTGCGCGATGCGGTCGGCGACCGTACGGAACTGGCCCGGCCGCTCGGGATCCACGGGCGGCGTCAGCCAGCCCGCCACGATCAGGTTGCCCAGCAGCACGACCAGGGCGAGCAGCAGGCTGCCTACGAACAGGCCGGCCTGGACGCCGATCCGGGTCCAGAAGACCGCGTCGAACCCGACGCTGCGAAACCAGATCGCATTGGTCCAGAGATCGATGACGGCGCCCGCGAGCAACAGGACCAGCACGACAACGATGACGATCGCGACCAGACCCGCCCGCCGTACGAGATCGCCGAAGGATGGGCGGCCGGCGCCGTCGTTGGGTCCGCCAGCGGGACGACGCGGGGGCGGCGTCCGGTGGGAGCCACTCCCGGACCGGCGCCGGCGCGGGCGGAGCGGCGTCGGCTCCGGCGGTGCGTCAGCGGCCGGCTCGGTGCCCTCGTCATCCGTCGTCTCGGCCGATGTCTCCTCGTCCGACGCTCCCTCGTCGCCGGCGTCGGGCGTCTCGGCGTCCTCGCCCTCCGGGTCGGCGGTGTCGTCTCCGGCATGGCCCCGGCCACGCTCGGCCTCGGCACGCCGGCGTTCCAGCTCGCGCATGAACTCGTCGAACAGATCACCCATCGGCATCGAGTCTAGTCTGCCTACCGCTGTCGGGGCGAACCACGGCGCTCGGTCAGGGCCGGTGGAGCGCCTCCACCGATCGCCGGAACCCGGCCAGCACCTGCTCGGCCAGCTGATTGGGGCGGAGCGTCGACGCAAGTGCCGGCTCCCACCGGAAGGCGGCCCGCATGGCCAGAGGACAGCGCCAGGGCCGAGCATCGTCGTCGGGCGGCACCAGCGGGACGAGCCGGATCGCGAGCCGCCCGTCCTCCTCGCGGATCAGCCCCGACAGGCTGCCGGCGAACGACGGCCCGAGTCGCATCAGTGGCGGGCCTGGAGGTGGCCCGCCGGCCGGCGCAACATCGCGAAAGCTCACGACGCCCTCGGGGCCGGTGACCCACAGAACCGCCAGCCACCAGTCGTCCGGGCCGTCGACGGGTTTCGCCATGCCGGCCTGTAGCCGACGCTCGCCGATGCGTACCTCCAGCTCGCGCAGGTAGGACGGTCCGGGGTGAGGGAGTCGCTCAGGCACGATGCCGAGGATACCGGGAGCGGGCTTCCGCGCCGGACGGTCAGCAGGGGGGCGGGAGCCCTGCCCGGGTCGGACGATCGGGAAGGTTCAGCTAGACGTCGACAGGTGGAGGTGGTGGCGCGTCGGGGGCGGTGTTGGGAGCAGCCGCGGCGTTCGGCTGTGCATCGGCGGTCGGAGCATCTTCGGCTTCGTCACCGAGGCTGGCGAGATCGATCCCCTGCTCCACCACGACATCGGTCTTGAGCGCGACCGACTCGGCCTCGAGCTCGGCCCGCTGCGCCTCGATCTCCAGCCGGAGCATCTCGCGACGAACGGCGGCGCCCGGCGGCGCCAGCGACGCGGCAGCGGCTGGATCGCTCGTCACGGGGGTGGAGGCGTCGCCGGTGATGAACGACAGCAGCCGGCTTCGCGGCCGGGAGGCCTCGGAGCGGGCGCGCAGGATCGCTTCGTGGTCGAGCGTGGTGACGCCCCGGATGTCCGGCTCGGGCCCGGTGGCGCTGGCCAGGGTCGCGCCGCAGGAGGGGCACGTGGCCGCATCGCCGCCGGGCAGATCGGCGGGCAACTCGGCCGAGCACCACGGGCACCGCGAGAGGGAGCCGCTCAATGCGTCGGGCATACGTGCACTCTAGCGGTACCGAAGCCGTTCGGCACCACCCGATTTCGCTACGCCGGTACTGCCATTCGGCGGGCTACTCCCACTCGATCGTCGCGGGTGGCTTGCTGCTGATGTCGTAAACGACGCGGTTGACGCCGGGGACCTCGTTGACGATCCGGCTGCTGATCTTGCCCAGCACCTCGTAGGGCAGCTTCGCCCAGTCGGCCGTCATGCCGTCCTCGGACGTCACCGCCCGGATCGCGACGACGTTGGCGTACGTCCGGCCATCGCCCATCACGCCCACAGATCGGACCGGGGTCAGGATCGCGAACGACTGCCACACGCTGCGATACAGCCCGGCCGCCTTGATCTCGTCAATCACGATCCAGTCCGCGTCACGCAGCGTGTCCAGCCGCTCTGCGGTGACCTCGCCGATGATCCGGATCGCCAGGCCGGGGCCCGGGAACGGCTGGCGGTGAACCATCGCGTCGGGCAGGGCGAGCTCGAGCCCAACCAGCCGGACCTCGTCCTTGAACAGGTAGCGCAGCGGCTCGATCAGCTGGAACCGGAGATCCGGCGGCAGCCCACCGACGTTGTGGTGGGTCTTGATCTTCTGCGCGGTCTTGGTCTCCGGAGCCGTCGACTCGATCACGTCGGGATACAGCGTCCCCTGGGTCAGGAAGTCGATCCTGCCGAGCTTCGCGGCCTCCTCCTCGAACACGCGGATGAACTCGTCGCCGATGATCCGCCGCTTGTGCTCCGGATCCGTCACCCCGGCGAGCCGCACCAGGAACCGTTCGCGGGCGTCGACCATGATCAGGCGCATCCCGAGGTTGGCCTCGAACGTCGCGCGCAGGAGCTCGGACTCCTTCTTGCGCATCAACCCGTGGTCGACGTAGATGCAGGTCAGCCGGTCGCCGACCGCGCGGTGGACCAGGGTCGCGGCGACGGCCGAATCCACCCCGCCGGAGAGCGCGCAGATGACCTTCCCGTCGGACCCCGTCTGGCGTGCGTGGCGATCCACGCGGTCTCGGATCTCAGTGACGGTTGTCTCGACGAAGTTGGCCGGCGTCCACGCCGGCGCGATGCCTGCGATCCGAGTGACGAAGTTGCGCAGGACCTCACGACCGCGCGGCGTGTGGACCACCTCGGGGTGGAACTGGATTCCGTAGAGGCGGCGGTCGGGGGCCGCGAGACCCGCATATGGCGTCGAATCGGTCTGGGCGGTCGCCTCGAAGCCCTCGGGCATCCGCGTGATCGAGTCGCCGTGGCTCATCCACACCGGCTGATCGCGCTCGATCCCCGCGAACAGCCCCTGCTCGCGCGTGACCTGGATCGTCGCCGGGCCGTACTCACGGCGCGTCGCGGGCAGGACATCGCCACCCAGCTCGAGCGCCATCAGCTGAGCGCCGTAGCAGATGCCGAGCACGGGCAGCCGGCCGCTCCAGATCGAGGCGTCCGCCCTGGGGGCGCCGTCGTCGTACACGGACATCGGTCCACCGGACAGGATGATCGCCCGGACACCGCGGCGCTCGAGATCGGCGAGTGGCGTGTCGTGCGGAAGGAGCTCCGAGTAGACGTTCAGCTCGCGCACGCGCCGCGCGATCAGCTGGCTGAACTGCGATCCGAAATCGAGCACCGCCACGACGCCGGGCTCCGGGACGGTGGCGGCCGCGGGCGGCAGATCGGTCGGCGCCCGGGTCGGCGCGGGGGCGTCGAGCGCAACCTCGAGGTACGCCTCGACCTCGGCATCGTCGGGGGCCAGGACGCGGTGGCCGGCGTTGGCGGCTGCCCCGTGGACGGTCTTGCCGCGCTCGGCGCTCCCGGTTGCGGGCGATGCCGCCTCGGGCTGGTCCCCGGGCCCGTCACGCCCTGGCCCCTGCTGCTCCTCCGGTTCGGCCAAGAACCCCTCCCGCCTGGTGTCGGATCCAGTGCGCGAAGTCTAGCCGGGCGGGCAGGTTGCGGTCCGGAGGCGCCGGCGTACAGTCTCCAGATGACCTACTCGATCGTCGCTCTCGACACGGACACCGGAGAGCTCGGTGTCGCCGTCCAGTCGCGCTGGTTCAGCGTCGGCAGCGTCGTCCCCTGGGTCGAGGCGGGCGTGGGTGCCGTGGCGACCCAGTCGTTCGCCGAGGTCGCCCACGGCTACAACGGCCTGCGACTCATGCGAGAGGGGCGGTCGGCGACCGACGCGCTCGCCGAGGTGCTTCGCGACGATCCCGCCGAGGCGATGCGACAGGTGGGCATCGTCGACGCCGCGGGCGGTTCGGCCGCGCACACCGGGCTCGGCTGCATCCGCTATGCCTCACACCTGGTGGCGCCGGGGGTCACGACGCAGGCCAACATCATGGAGCGCCCGACCGTGCCGGCGGCGATGCTGGCCGCGTTCCGGGGCACGTCCGGCGACCTCGCCGAGCGACTGCTGGCCGCGCTCCGAGCCGCCGAGCGGGAGGGCGGTGACGTGCGGGGACGCCAGTCAGCCGCTCTTGTCGTGGCTCCCGGACCGGATGCGGACGGAACGGTCGCGGCGCCATGGACACGGGCGTTCGACCTGCACGTGGAGGATCACCGGGCACCGCTCGACGAGCTGACACGCCTGGTCGCGCTCGCCCGCAGCTACAACGCCATGGATGAAGCCGAGCGCGCGTTCCTCGCCGGTGACCGGGCGGCGGCCGACGCTGCGCGCGAGCGATCGGTCGCCCTTGCGCCCGACGATGACCAGGTCGTGCTGTGGAGCGCGGTGGGCCTCGCGAACGCCGGGCGGATCGACGAGGCGCGCGGTGCGCTGGCACGGGCGACGGCCGCGGAGCCGCGCTCAGGCGAGCACCTGCGGCGCTTCCTGGAGGCGGGGCAGCTGCCCGGGGGCGTGGCCACCCTCCGCGCGCTCGGCCTGGAACCAGCGTAGGTCCGCCAGGTCCGTGCGGTATCCGATCCGCATCGGTCTCTGGTCCGCGCCTGCACTCCGTGCCGTCTTCGGCGTGACCCGCGAGAACGCATGGGTTGAGGTCAGCCCGGAAATGGTCACCGTCAGGTTCGGTCGGTTCACGTTCCGCGTCGCTGCCGCCAACGTCTCGGGCTGGCGGATCGAGGGCCCGTGGCGCTGGATCACTGCCGTCGGCATCCGGCGGAGCGTTCGCCACGGCGATATCTCGTTCTGCGGCAGCCCCCGCGGCGGCGTCCGGCTGGACTTCCGGACGCCCGTGCGGTGGTCGTTCCTGAGCGTCCCCGCAATCTATGCCGGCGTCGAGGACCTCGAAGGGCTTGCGGCTGAGCTGGCGGCACTGGGGATCCAGGGGGAGGACGCGAGGACGACCCCATCGCAGCGTCGCCGCCGATCGACTGGCGCCGACGGTCCAGGTGTCGTGCCATGAGCGACGGCCTTGCGATCACGACCAGACCGCTTCCGCGCCAGACGCCGGACGACCGGCGCCTCGACGTCTGGCTGGTGTTCGCCAATAGCATCTGATCGTGGCTGGCGGAATCTGATCGCGGTTGGCGGACACGGGCCAGCGAACCGGAATGGCGCGGCACTGGCTGAGCATCGGATAGAACGGGTAGCTCGCCGCGTTCATGACCTCGCCGGACGACATCCTCGGCCCACCACCAACCATGCCCGCGTTCGAACTCGTACGTTATCGCCACGTTCAGGATTGTCGGCGGTCGACACTGGTGTGGTGGATCACCCGATCGTCGCCTACCTCGACCAGCTGCACCTGCTGGTCGCGCCATGGCGCGGCTAGTGGTTGGGGGACAGCTCGCCGAAGGCGAACAGCGCCACCAGGAGACCCCACGCGATTGGGATTGCGACCAGGAGTCCGCGCTCGTGCCTGCGGAGCACAGCGAAGCAACCGCTGACGAGGCCGGCGATGCCCGTGACGGCAACGACCAGGATCGGCCCGGCCAGGAACCAGTTGTCGAAGAAGCCCTCGCCTCCGCGCTGACCGGTGGCGCACATCAGGTAGAAGACCATGAGCGACACGAGGCTGACGACGGCCAGGCCGAGGGACCCGCGGCCGACGCTACTGAAGGGCACGAGCGAAAGAGGGAACCGGTGCTGCTGATGGATCATGGCGTCGCCTCCCGCGGGCTGGTCTCGCCAGTGGCTCGGCGCGGTCCCGGCGGCACGTGTATGGGCCGCGCCTCATCGCCCCCCGCCACGCGGGAGGATCGACCGGGTGGGTGTCGAAGGCCAGGGGCAGACGGCCCCCATCTGCTGGACACCGGTGGATCTCGGATCGGTTCGGGCGTGCGGAGCCCAGGTTCTCAAGCGTGCGCGAATGTCACATGAGTCGAGCGGCCAGCCGAACCCCCTCCCTGGCAGGCCACGCCAGAAGAGCCCTCGTCAGGGAGCCGGCGTCGCCTTCTTGATCTGGCCGGGTGCGCTGTCGCGACCGTGGCCGTTCCCGGGCTTGCCGTCGGCCATCCAGTCTTTCCAGCCTGGGTGCGTCGGGCCGACCACCCAGGGTCCGCCGGCCCACGGCGGCTTTCCGGGCGCGCGCAGCGACTTGCCGTCGACCGTCTCGACGTCGACCTCAGTGTCGCCAGCGTGCGTCGTCCCAGCAACTGTGACCGACTTCCCCACGTAGGCGGTCAGGGGATTGTTGTCACCCCAGAACCACGGCGGCCCTGCCGAGAGGTCCCAGGTCTTCCCGTCTACGGTCATGGTGAAGGCTGGGCGGCCGTTGCCATCGACCGCCTCTTGGACGGTGCCCTTGAGTGCGATGGTGGTCTCCGGGCCCTTGTCGAGCTTCGCTGTCTTCTCGGGTTCTGCCGTCTTCTCGGGCTTCGGCGACTCAGGCTTCGCCGGCGCTGCAGATGCCTCGGGCGACGCGATGGGCGACGCCGCAGGCGCTGCCGACGTGGCTGGCGCGGTAGAGGCCTCTGATGACACGGCCGGTGCAGCAGAAGCCTCGGGCGACGTCGTGGACGGCGACGCGGCCGGTGATGGCGAAGCAGCCAGCACCGGGATGCTGATCGCAAGCAGGGCGACCCCCGCCGCCGACGCAATGCCAACCCGGCGCTTCGATGCCTTCATGCTCGCATCGTCGCCCTGGAACCTTGCTTCCGACAGGGCCATGGAGCGCAGAGACGCGAGTTCCGGTGCGCGGCTGCACCAGAACCTCGATCGCTACGTCACCCGCGTGATGGGCGGCGTATCCCCACCGGCCGACCGTAACGAAGGACCCCTCGCGTCCGCGAGGGTCACCTGAGGCAGCGACACGCCGGAGCGTGGCGGCGCCCCGCACTCGCCGCTCCAGGGCACCGAGTCAGGCAGGGCCCGAGCGGCACAACTGCCCAGTGGTCAGAGAGCCGGAGCGCCATCCGGGGGCGCCACCGCAACCAGTCGGGCCAGCCGCTCATGGTCCAGGATGTTGATACCGCCGGTGCGTTGGCGATTCACGAGACCGTCGGCTTCCAGCCCGCGCAGTGCCCGGTACATCATCCCGCGACTCGTACCGATCATGGCTGCGAGGTCGGCTCGCTGCGCGACTGGATGGGGCGTGTCGAAGATCACTTCCCCGTAGCGAGTGAGGATGGCAGCCAGCCGCTGGCGCGCATTCTCGAAGGACCGTTCATCGAGCCGCATGTCGAGAACCACCGCGAAATCCGATGACTGGTCAAGGAGGCCGACGGCCAGTCCGGCGTGCTGGAGCGCGAGCTCTCGCACGACTCGCGGATCCCAGGTCGCCCATGTCCCGTCCGTCAGGGCGACCAACTCGTAGAGCGCCTCACCCGCCGGGTCGCTGATCGAGCGAAGTCCGCCGAGATAGCCGGGCCCTGCGATCAGCGCGGCACGTACCTGTCCGGTCTCAGCAACCCGCCGAGTCATGACGTGCCCGTCGAGCATGACGAAAGGAGGCACTTGGATTCCTCTCGCGTGCACCAGGTCGTGGCGGCGGAAGGTCTGTTGCTGGCACGCACGTTCCAAGCGGCGCAGGGTGCTGGCGTCAGCGTTCGGCAGTAGCCGTGCGAGATGGGAGCCAACCGATTCGGTCGTGTCCATGGGGGTCCTCTTCGCGTCCCGCCGATCGTAGCGGTGAACTCGGGCGCGCGAGTGAACTTTGACATTGCCGGCGCAGAATGCTGAGGTAGGTTCGCGTTGCTCGAGCATTCCGCCCGAGCCCGCATCAGCGGCGACCGCGCCGGTCGTCGCGCTCCAGCCTCCGTGGGCCGCGGGGAACCTGCTCCACACAGCGAGAACGAGTCGTGACAGCCGGTCACCAAGTGAGCACGAAGGAGGTCGACGCGCGCC
>Ga0307446_1000040_pt1 | contig 31761 bp, 25 predicted proteins | sample SalMarSW160320MG_FD_202141 | JGI IMG/M metagenome (GOLD analysis project Ga0307446, IMG submission 202141) | Salt marsh sediment microbial communities from the Plum Island Ecosystem LTER, Massachusetts, United States - SW1603-20 | ecosystem: Environmental > Aquatic > Marine > Intertidal zone >... | reverse complement strand
TTGCAACATTTCTTGGAATCGTTGGTGTGATTTCCTCCTTTGGTCTTCTTTACATCGGCAGAGATGTTTTCAATCTCAGCCCTACGATTCTCCAATCATTCATCTATCTGAAACTTTCAGTTGCAGGTCATCTGACATTGTTTGTTGCTCGTACGAAAGGCCCTTTCTGGTCGATACGTCCAGCAAAACCCCTGTTTCTCGCAATTATCGGAACGCAACTAACCGCCACTATACTTACGGTCTACGGAATCTTATTACCTGCCATGGTTGGGGTTTCGCTCTCTTTGTATGGAGTTATGCTCTTCTCGCATTTGTGATCACAGACTTCTTAAAAGTCCAGTTTTATCGTCTACTGAACCACAGAGACATAATATTTAAGCGACGAACACCTGCCAAGTCCTAAAACAAGTGAATACCATGACTAACAAACAAATTCATCGAAAAATAAAATTGCCGTCTCATAAAACAAAAATTGTATGTACTATTGGCCCTGCATCTCGATCTCCAAAGGTTTTAGAAGAATTACTAAAAAATGGGATGAATGTCGCAAGGCTCAATTTTTCTTTTGGTACTTCTACCGAGCATAGAAAGGATATTCGACAGATTAAGAAAATAGCTGCTGAGTTAGAAAAAACAATTACAATCCTTATTGATCTTCCCGGTTCAAAAATCAGAACAGGAACCTTAACATCCGAACCAACCGTTCTTACGAAAAATACACAAATTACACTCACTTCACAAGATATTCATGGGACAAACACGCTCATTCCAGTAAGATACAACCAATTAACGAAAAGTGTTTCCAAAGGACAAACAATTTATTTCAACGATGGATTTATTCAACTAAAAGTCCAGGCTGTCGTACACGATGAAGTTCGATGTAAGGTAATTATCGGTGGTGAATTGTATTCATCAAAAGGAGTGAATATACCAGGGGCAAGTTTGTTTCTCGATGCGGTAACACAAAAAGACCTTGAGTTTATTGATTTTGGGTTAAAAGAAGGAGTTGACACGTTCGGTGTATCGTTTATCCAAAATGCAAATGATATCCTTAAAGTAAAAGAATATGCACAGAAAAAAGGAAAAACAATATACGCAGTAGCGAAAATAGAACGAAAAGACGCTGTGAAAAATTTCGATCAGATACTTCTTGTGTCAGATGCAGTGATGATTGCTCGAGGGGACCTCGGGCTTGAAATACCCTTAGAAGACGTCCCATCGGTGCAGAAAAAACTAATAAACAAAGCGAATCTCGCTAGTTGTCCGGTCATTACTGCAACACAAATGTTAGAATCCATGAAAGAAAACACCCGTCCGACACGAGCGGAAGTAGCAGATGTCGCAAACGCTATTCTTGACGGTACTGACGCAGTCATGCTTTCTGAAGAAACCGCGATTGGAAAATATCCTATCGAGACTGTTCAGATGATGAGGAAAATCGCAAAAGCAACAGAACAAAAACGGAGAGCTACTCCGTCATCCTGTAACCTTCAGGATATCTTGAGACGTACCGTCAGTGATGATCATCGCAGTGTAACCGACATTATATCACTGAACGTTGTGGAAGCTGCAGAGACCCTACAAGTACGATATATTCTCACACCGACGGCAAGTGGAAACACCGCTCGGCGTATTTCACGATTTAAACCAGAATGCTGGATATTAGCGTTTAGCAGACAGAAAAACACTTGCCAGTTTCTGAATCTCTCTCACGGTGTATATCCTTTTTTTATGACAAACAAGACGAAGAGCTGGCATGCTCCCATCCTTAACTTTATCAATGATGCGGGTCTTGTGAAAAAGAACGATAAGGTGATACTCACGCAACGTCGATTTTCGGAAAAACCAGGGGGAACAGACTCATTGGGAATCCTTACCATTGGAGCAGAATAACAGTGTTTCCGTCATCCAGCATTTTTAATAATTTGAGTTCTGGATGCAAATTCAAACGCAGGTTGATAAAACTTCTTTGCGTATTCTTTCATCATTCTGCGTGCGCTAAAGGGTGCGGCAGTGCTTTTAATTGCTTCCTTCATAAGTTGAATCCATTTGACAGATAATCCATCATCATCGCTATCGTAGAACAATGGTATGACTTTATTTTCAAGGAGTTGATATATTTCTGTGGCATCCTCATTATCACTTCGATTCCCCTCTTTATCCCCAAACGCCCATCCGTTTTTACCGTTGTATCCCTCAATCCACCATCCATCAAAAATACTCAGGTTCGGGACGCCATTTAATGATGCTTTCATTCCGCTTGTCCCGCAAGCCTCATAGGGAGGTTTTGGATTATTTAACCATATATCAACACCATGGGTTAAATACTGGGCTAAGTGTTCGTCGTAATCTTCAATAAATGCAATACGGCCTCCAAAGGAAGTATCTTTTGCAATGTTGAACACCTGCTGTATGAGTCGTTTTCCTTGGTCATCTGCTGGGTGTGCTTTTCCTGCGAAAATGATTTGAACGGGTTTCCAAGGATCATTTATGATGTTTTTGAGACGCTCTATATCCTGGAAAATCAGGGTCGCTCGTTTATAGGTTGCAAATCTGCGGGCAAAACCAATAGTAAGAACATTCGGGTCAAGTAACACCCCAGATGCGAGAATATTCTTAGGGTCTGGTTGCTCATTCATCCACCGTTCACGTGCGCGGTCCATGATGCGCATTATCAGTTTTGTTTTGAGCCAATAATGGGTCTGCCAGAGTTCCTCATCAGGTATATCGTCAATATGTTTCCAAATCTCTGGGTCGTCATGTTTTGAGATCCAATCAGGCCCAAGATATTTATTGAAAAGAAGCTGCATTTTTGGTTCGATCCATGTCGGAACATGGACCCCATTTGTAATTGAATCAATAGGGACTTTTTGTTCTGTTACCTCAGGCCAGAGCGAATGCCACATCTTTCGAGCTATGGACCCATGGCGTTTACTAACTCCATTATGATACAATGATCCTTTTAACCCAAAAGCAGTCATATTAAACCCTGCGTTCTGATCCTTTGGGTCGATACCTAACGCAAGAAAAGAACTCCTATCCAAACCAAGAGACGGCCAGTAACCAGAAAAATATTTTTCCATAAGAGGGAATGGAATGACATCATTTCCAGCGGGAACAGGCGTGTGCGTGGTAAAAATCGTTGTAGACCGAATCTGTTCAAAAGCTTCATTGAAACCCATGCCTGTTGCTACTTTCTCTCTGATTCGCTCTAGGATAGCAAACACGGTATGTCCTTCATTTAAATGAATTACTGAATGCTTCCTGCCCATTTGCCGAAGCACTTCTGCACCACCAATCCCAAGAACGATTTCTTGACGAAGACGCTGTTCAGGGCTACCGATGTACAAATGTGAGGTGATCCCTCGATTCCATGGATCGTTTTCACTGATATCGGTGTCCATAAGATAAAGTTCGATACGACCGACTTGAACCTTCCAGAATTCGACAAAAAGATCAGGTTCGATAAAAGGGACTTTAATTACTCGATGTTTTCCATTCGCATCCAATACCCGGACGATAGGAGCTGATTCTCTATCAATAGGTTCATTATTGTCTTGTTGCCATCCGTCAGAGTTGATCCGTTGGAGCAAGTATCCTTCGGGATACATAAATCCGACGGCGACAACAGGGATTCCAAGATCACTGCTTTCTTTTAGCAGATCTCCAGCGAGAAACCCAAGCCCTCCTGCATAAAAGGGAAGGGAGTGATGAAGACCATATTCTGCAGAAAAAAACGCAAGTGACAACTCATCCGTAGGTGTACTATTTTCAACAAACCAGCCAGTGTTTGTTTTCATATCTTCATGAAATCGTGCCATAACCGAATCATAACGGTCTAAAAATTCCTGGTCTCTTGCTGCATTCTTCAGTGTAGTACCATCGATAGAAAACAGCATTTTAACAGGATTGTGAACACTTAATTTCCATGCTGCCCGATCTAACGTCTTGAAAAGCATACGTGCTTCCGGATGCCAGCTCCACCAGGAGTTATACGCTAATTCCGAAAGACCAGATATTCTTTCAGGAACCTCGGATAATTTACTTTTAATATTTTCCATACTATCTGCCTCTTTTCAAATTCTGATTATGTACTTTTAAGTACATCCGTTTTTATGTCGAACCAATTTCTTTTACTTTGAAAGGAGTTTTACTAGTTTATAGGGTTCTGTGACCTTGATTTTTTTCGGCTGTATGGCTACGGACAAGGGAATAGTTGCCAATCTGTCGTTTTTAACATTGACACAACAATCTGTTTTTCCACTTCGCAACACTTCCACAGCATAATTTCCTAGTCGCGTTGCAAGGATTCGGTCAACAGCAGTCGGATGACCTCCTCGTTGGATATGACCTAATACGACGACTCTTGTCTCATAACCAGTTTTCTTTGTAATAACCGAAGCGATGTCATGTGCTTTTGCTTTTCCCTCCGCTACAATAATAATCCAACTTGATTTGCCCTTGGCATTTCCCTGTTCGATTTCCCTACACATCAGCTCAATATTTGATTTCCTTTCAGGGAGTAAGACTTCTTCGCATCCACCTGCCAATGCGACTTGTATTGCGATATACCCGCTTTCACGACCCATCACTTCGATAACGAAAATCCTTTCCAGACTAGTTGCGGTATCTCGTATTTTATCTAATGCATCTAAGGCGACGTTTACTGCTGTATCTGCCCCGATTGCTAAATCAACCCCCGTGATATCATTATCTATCGTTGCGGGTATACCAATAACAGGTATCTTTGAGTGTTTGGCAAGATGATGAGCACCACTTAACGAGCCATCCCCTCCAATAACGAGTATTCCATCGATATTATTTTTATGAAGGTTATCGACGGCTTTTTTTTGTCCTGCAGACGTGAGAAACCGTTTCGAACGGGAGGTTTTAAGTATTGTTCCGCCTAGATTAATAATCCCTGAAACTGAGCTTCGGTTAAGTGGAATAAATTTCCCATCAATCAAACCATCGTATCCTTTGAAAACACCGACAACCTCGATATGATATCTATTTGCCGTTCGTACCACAGCTCGCAATGCAGCATTTACACCTGCGCAATCTCGTGTCACAATCGCTATTTTTTTCATAACCTAATCAAATTTTGATAGTGAGGTTTGCTTATAAGAGTTCTTATTCACTTTGGTCATACCTACCTTTCTGAGCACAGGTATGATTCCATCGATTATTAATAATTAAATATGATTCTAAATTTTTTTATTTTTACTCAAGGGCAGACAGATATTTTTAGATAAAATTTCTCAGACCTCCTTGTTGATAACCTAGGATCCATCAATTTGGTATTACCAAAAACTTATATGTTTTCATCCTTTTTTAAATCCTGTAATATGTGTTTCATTTTTGTATAACATGAATCGAGATTTTTCTCTGCTTTTGTAAGAATCTCATGCTCCGGGACGCTAAAATAATAATCCAAGAATCCTCGTTTTTTCCCACTTTTTCGCTGCTTGTAACAGAGATTGCAGGTCATTAATTTTTCCAGGCTTCGATGAATCGTTGATCGATCTTTCTGAAGCGCCTTGGATAGTTGAGCAATGGTCTTGCCTTTATCATCTATTGAACGCAGGACTCGTATTTCTGTTTCTTTGAGGTTAAACACGCACCGTATCAAATCAAGACAGGTAAAATCATCAGCGTTTAACCTAGTAGATACTTCCAGGATTTTTTCAAACATGGACAGGCCACTTATTTTTATTAAAAGACAAAATGGATATCTGACTGTGCTGCTGCATCCAAGAACGTGCCAACACCACCAATCTCTTTTACTTCAGGGATTAGACTTTCCTTTGGGACGTTCATTAGGTCCATGGTCATTTCACAAGCGACCAAACGTACCCCAAGTTCCCCTGCATCTTTAATTAATTCTTGTAAGGATGCGACGTTTTTCTTTTTCATCATTCGTTTAATCATCATTTTACCTAAACCACCCATGTTCATATTGGAGAGTTTCGCGGATTGAGCACCGCCCTTTTGAACTACTTTCAGGCCCCAGAATGTAAAAAACATCGTGGTTTGTATGCCTTTTGCTGCTGCACCAGTCGCAAGAATAAATGCGGCAAATGCCTTATCCATCTCTCCGCTATGCAACAGGATAGTCATTGTTTTTTTTTCTACCATTTCTCATTTCACCTTCCTTATTTTGATGACCCATTTTGTTCCTTGATCATCAATAGATAATAATTCATGCCCGGTATCTTTGATTGCTTGAGGGATTTCAACGAGTGATACACGATGATCTCCTTCAACAACCAGGATTTGATTCGGCTGCATCTTATTGAGCGCTTTTCGTGTTTCAATTAATGGTTTGGGACAATTCATCCCCAGTGTTGATATTTTTATTTCTTCATCGTTTCCCATTCTATTTTACCTCCTAAAATGTCAGCGAGAGGTCATGGTTTTCAACGAGAGGGACAATATCTCGAAATGAAATGACTTCTGCTTCATCAATGATTTCTTCTTTTCGAATCCCTCGTTGCTCAAGTGATTCGCTGACGACGAGCAACTTTCCCCCAAGTTCAATAAAATCTGTCAGTTCATTGAGATTACTAGGGAGTCCTATTTTTGATGGATTCTGTCCTTTTTTACTGACCAGCACACCATCTTCAACTAACACTAACGTGACATCCATCCCCCAAGCTAGCGTATGATTTGCTTGCAATAATGCCCCATAGGTATCATCGTCTCGCCCGTATGTTCCATGGGTGCAATAGATGAGAAGCGAATGGTTTTTCATGGTATTTAGCCTCCGAAAGTAAGGACTTTATCAGAGTCTCTGAGGTAATCAATGAGTTTTGTTGACCCAGCAATCTTGACTCCTTTGATGATATTTTCTTCGGTAAGATCCCGAGCATTTGAGCAGCGTTCACACAAGGTCACCTGTATTTCTTTTCGAATGAGTCGTTTTAACCAGTCCCCGGGGTTATTATAATTTTTATCACCTGTAAGATGGGAATTCCATGTTCCATCAAGGTACAGAAAGACATTTACGATATATCCCATTTGTTTAGCTTTTAACGCGGTCTGAAATGCGATGTCTGCTGCCTCGGATACATATGGTCCTTTTATCAGTAGAATGGTAAGGACTTTGGATGGTTTTTCGGTGTCTGGGTTGTTCATATCGTCATCACCCGTCTCCATTTTTCCATTACTAGTGCAACGAGATCTTGGTAGGGTTTTTCTGATATGGTTATCCCTTCGAGTACATCGGTTTTTTCTATTCCTGCCGCATCTAGGTTATCTTTGCTCACAGTTATGGTAGCTCCTTTTTCAATGAGATTTTTTAGTTTGTTGATGGTGGTGTTTTTTTGGTTTTTTTTCACGAACCATACTCCATCGCTGATAAAGAAGAAACCTACGTTTTTACCGTTATTGATTGCGTGGTGTGCTAACGTAAGAAGCCCTTCGCCTAATGAAGATTCGAGTGGTGCTTTGGTGATAATAAACCCAAGGTCAATTTCATACTCATCCTTTGTCATGTTTTACTCTCGCTATGTCCCCTTTTTTAGTTGTGCACGATTTTGACACAACAAAACATAACTTATATTACTATTTATATTTTTATGTCACCGAGAGATTCTACAATATTACGTTAAAATCTATTCCAAGACGTATTGTTAAATTCTATTATTCTATTTTGACAAGTAAAAAAAAATAGTTTAAATACCGAAATTATAAAAAGGAAAGTATGACATAAAAAAGTATAGGTTCCAAATGTATACAGGTTTACATAATTGGATGAGGATGTGAAAAAGAAATGGCCATAACAACAATCGCATGCCCCCAATGCAAAAACAATTTTATAATCAAAGGAAACCCTGGAGAAAAAATCGACATAACCTGCCCGTCCTGCAAGACAAAAGGCTTTTTTCAATTTCCTGATGAAACACTTCTTTCAACACCAACCAATGGCGAAAATGCCATCACCATACAAAACCTTACATTCACCTACCCTAAAGCAGAAAAGAAAGCAATCGATAACGTCTCATTTCACATAAAAAAAGGAGAAATCTTCGGGTTTCTCGGACCTAACGGCGCAGGAAAAAGCACCACCCAAAAAGTCATCATCGGTTTGCTCAAAGGATACGGTGGAAACGTCGATCTTCTTGGAAAAAACCTTAAAAACTGGAAATCAGACCTCTACGAGCACATCGGTGTCTGCTTCGAGCTTCCTAACCATTACCAAAAACTCACTGCGCTCGAAAACCTCGAGCTCTTTTCATCGTTCTATCGGACAAAAACCATTGATCCTTATGATCTCCTGACAATGGTCGACCTCGACAAAGACGCAAATCAACGCGTCGGCTCCTTTTCAAAAGGAATGAAAACCAAACTAAACTTCGCCCGAGCGCTCCTCAACAACCCACAAATGCTTTTCCTTGACGAGCCAACCACCGGTCTTGACCCGGTCAGCGCCCGCCAGATAAAAAATATCATCCATGATAAAAAGAAAGACGGCACCTCCATCTTCCTAACGACTCATAATATGACTGATGCCGACGAACTTTGTGATCGAGTCGGTTTCATGGTCGATGGCTCACTTGTTCTTATTGAAAATCCTAAAGATCTTAAACTGAAACATGGAAAAAAACTCGTACGAGTAGAATACTTACACAACGGAGAACTTATTCGAGAGGAATTCACCTTAGCAAGCCTTGGGTCGAATGCCACCTTCATTACCCTTCTTAACAGTGGAAGGGTACAAACCATTCATACCGAAGAAGCAACACTTGATGATGTTTTCATCAAAGTGACTGGAAGGCACTTAAAATGAACCAACTCTTCGCTATGTTGAAATGGGAAATCATCCTTCAATCACGGTACCGAATCATCTATATCGCCTTTGCAAGTGTTATTCTCTACTACTTGATGCTTAAGGTAGTACCTGTGTTAAACTCCGTTGAAACCCGCACCACATTTCTCTTTTTTGATCCAATGCTCATCGGGATTATGTTTGTTGGCGCATTGGTTCTCTTTGAAAAAACAGAAAATACACTCCAAGCACTCATCGTCACGCCTATAAAAATTAACACCTATTTCCTCTCAAAAATCATCTCCCTCACCCTTCTATCACTTGTAACCGGAACTGTTTTTCTCCTTCTCGCGCAAGGGTTTGATTTCAACATCGCCTACTATCTCACTGGTTTAACCCTTACCTCAATACTCCTCATCCTTATTGGATTCATCTTCGTCTCCCGATGCCATAGCCTTAACGAATATCTCCTTATGATTATGCTTTCGTTCATCGTTCTCTTCCTTCCCCCACTCCTCCATATAAGCAAAATCTATGAAAATACACTTTTCTACCTCTGGCCAACTCAAGCGTCCTTCATTATCCTTAAAGGGACCTTCAGTGAAATCAGCGCCATTGACACCGCCTACGCAGTTCCCTACCTTTTTATCTGGATAATTCTGTGTTACTATCTTGCTCGTAAAGCATTCTACACCCACATCATCCAAGGAGGAGCGTAACTATGGCATCCATAGGGAAAATAATGGTCAACGATATGCGCAATATCATCAGAGATCGAATCTTGCTGTACTCTGCCTTCGCATTTCCCGTTGTATTAGTAATTCTCTGCCGACTCATTCTCCCCTGGATATCAGACAATGTGTATGATCTTACCAGGTATTATTCCCTCCTTTTCATGATGTTCGCTATTATGTTTCCGATGATTTTTGGATTCATCATCGCCTTCCTTATCATGGATGAACGAGATGAAAACCTTCTCACGGTGCTACGAGTCATGCCGATATCACGAACCAGTTATCTTATCTACCGTATGATTCTTATGATAAGCCTCTGTTTTATTTTTGTTTTTTTATTCCCTGTACTGTCAGGATTAATCGACATCTCATTTATTGATTATCTTCCTATTGCGGTACTGTTCTCAATTTTTGCCCCGGTCCTCGCCCTCATCGTTAATAACCTTGCAAGCAATAAAATCCAAGCATTCGCCATTTTCAAAATGCTTGGTAGCGTCTTTTTCCTTCCTTTATTTTCGCTTTTCATTGCTGAAGACTGGAAATACATACTTGGCATCATCCCAAACTTCTGGACATTTATGGCATTAGACAACATACTTACGACCGGCAACCAGGACGTTATTTTTCTTGGGATTGGGTTTTTTTACCACATTAGCCTACTCGGTATCCTGTTCTACCTCTTCAATAAAAAATACTAGAGGGATGGATACAGATAATAGCGATGTTCAAATTGGACAAATAAACTCTATTTATTATGTAAGAACAATGATAGGAAAAAAATTATCAATTTTTCAAATTCCCAGGTAGACTTAATTGCTAATAGTTGAAAACCGTCTCTTCACTTTGATTGTTACTACCTTCGTATATGAATTTTATTCTTTTAATTCTGTTTACAACAAACTTACAACGATGCATTACATTTAATAATTAATTTACCTATGCGAAAGCATAGGACCATTGAAGAACCAACTGCCTTGATGAAAATTAAGAGGAATATATGATCATAAAACTGCCTCAAAGCCTTAAGATGATTCGTGTTCAATTCCTCATCGGGATTGTTTTTCCTCTGCTAGTTGGAACATTAACCGCGATTTCCATCTCAGGATCTTTTCAGGTCCCTGGGTTTTTCCTTGTCATGCTCATGGGACTTGGACTTCACCTTGCAACAGATGTCTATAACGATATCTATGATACCAAACAGGGAGCAGATACAATTGGAAATGAACGACGTAATTCATATAGCGGTGGCTCAGGAATCCTCCTGGAAAAACCCTATCTAATGGCACGTATGTATCTCATTGCTCGATGCAGCTTGCTTCTATCCTTTTTCGCAATGCTAGGTCTTTTCTTGTTCATTGAACAGATCTTATGGTTGTACGTAAGTGTCATTTATTTTGTTTCAGCGTTTCTTAGTAAATACTACACCGCTGCTCCGTTTAAATTTGGGTATCGAGGAATAGGTGAAATACTCATCTGGTTCAGTTTTGGGCCTATGGCAATCATGCTTGCTGGTTTCAGTCAAAATATGATGATGCAAGATATGTTTTACGCGGTGATGCCTGCAACCGGTCTCAGTACCCTTACCATCTTATGGGTTGGCCAGCTCATCGATCTACCTGATGACAAAGCCGCAGGAAAAATTGGATTGGTCCTCCGGATGGGTACGAAACAAGCATCTTATGGGTACTTGATGATTCAATCATTACTTGTGCTGAATATTCTGATACTGGTTTTTTTTATCTTTCACCCAGGCTGGCCTTTGCTTCTCGCACTAATCCCGTTTGTTATTCTGCTTCCAAAGATTTGGATCAATATAAAAAAATATCATGCAGACCCAATATATCTCGTACCCGTAGCAAAACTCAACACTGCGCTGTATGTCCTCTTTTCGTTGTTTTTCATTCTCGGACTATGGCTCACTCTTCTTTGAAAGACGTTCACCAGGAAACAAACCCATATGTTAGGATTAATATAATCGTTTAATTCCTATTTTTTCTACGAGTAATTTTAATATTGCTGGGATAAAGCCAGGGATAACAAAGGGAGGATATGTCAGGATTCCATCACCGTTCCCCAAACTAATAACCATGGGTTCTTTCCGTGATTTATAGACGACTAGCGGCTTCTTTTTAAATACTCGAAGAATATTTTCACTGATGATGTGACCGTGCCGATCTGCGCATGCCGCTGTTTTTTCCTCAGTTATACTTGTAATGTCACCACCGACGAAAATGTTTGGGTAGTTCTCCAGTTGTAAAAATTGGTTGGTCTTTAATGCATTATGCTCTGTAAGGATCGAGGATGGAAAATTTTTCATGAACCAAGGGTTTGCTCTGATTCCTGCGCAGCAGATACCAAGATCTGCCTTAACACTCCGCTGGGTATTGGTGATGAAAACCCCACGTTTATGGTCAACGACTTTCTCGTTGAAAATAAGTTGTACGCCGTGCTCATCAAGGTATTTTTTTGCGTACTCTGAGACTGTTTTGGTGTTTCGTTCGAGCAGGCGGTCATGGGGGTGAATAAGAACAATCTGTTTTTCTGGAACTGTCTTTGCGAGTGCTCCAGCGACTTCGGTGCCAATCAGACCACCACCGATAATCAATATCGTAGTTGCTTGTGCTACCTTTTCATTGTACTGAATTACTTCAGCACCTGATTTGATGGTGAAGACATTTCTTTTATTTTTCAGGAAAATAGGGTAGTCAATCCCTGTTGAAATAACAAGAGATTCATAAGGAAGAGTTTCTTTTTTTGTCTCAATGACCTCAGGGGTGACGTAGCGGAGCGGATCAGTGATGATTCGTGTACGTTTCAGAAACTTGTTGTAGGGTATCATAAGGTGTTGATGATAGGAAGGGCGCAGGAGAAGCTTCCAGAGGCTTGGTGTATATTCGAAATATTCTTTTGTGTCGATAAGGGTTACGTCGAATTTTTTCTCTCGGTCTAATTTTTTAGCAATCATTGCGCCACAAAAACCGCCTCCGAGAATGATGACCTTCATCACTAGCAAAGAACACCCACATCTATAAAAAATTAATTGAGGAATAATAGATAGGATTACATTTGTTTACTACAATATTTAATTCTATACAAAAATATTTATTCTCGTATAATATATTTATATTATACTAGCATATGAGGTCTAACCCTGTGAAAAAAATATTTATTATCATCATAAGTGCATTGATTATTATTAATGTCATCGTTGGAGCGTTTCTTTTCTTAGACATCCAGATACTCAAGGCCCCCCTCATTCATGCTAACATTAACCCAATAGAAATAACCCCCGATCATATCCTTCTTGAGGCACAGATACACATCACCAACCCCAACCCGTTCGATATCTCGATAGAAAATTTCAAGGTCGCCAGCACCACCAGCGATGGGTATGAAATAGGACAGTTTTTCATTGCAGGGGGAAACATTCCTCCAAATACAAATAAAACGTTCATCGCAACGGATCAACTCGGATTCAGTGGTCATGACTTCACCCTTATAAAAAATAGGATAACGCTTGATATCGGCATCACGGTTCTTGGCATCATCACAAAAACAATCCCTTTCGAGGTGACAGCAGACGTGTCATTAGCAAATATCACCAATACAATCCAGATACCAGTCTTGCACTTGCAAGCCACCATTGATGGTATCGCAAGAGAGGGGATTCTTTTTTCCGGTACCCTTGATGCCTATAATCCGAATCCATTCGATCTAATCATTGAAAATCTTTCATTGAAAATGCAGACGGAGACAAACGTTGATGTTGGGACAGTCAATCTTACGGGAGGAATTCTAAAATCAGAAGAATCATTGATGATTGATTTTAATGGTACCTTGTTATTCAAGGCGTTAGACGCAAAACAAATCTTGGTGAACCTCACTGGAAGTGCAGGTATTCAGGCAGCTGGCATTAAAAAATCGATTCCATTCTCAGTTGATATTCAGCTCATCGTTCCAGACCCTGGAACCTTGCTTTCGCTCAATGATACCTTCAATTTTATTTTATCAGGGGACTTCAAACTAAGAGTGCGGGGAATCCTCTGCACCGTCGATTTTATGATTTATAATCCAAGTAACATTCCTCTGGACGCAAGAAATCTCATTTGCAGCATCTTCCGTTTTGATAACAATAAAACACGATTACTTGGGATGCAAAATATGAGCCCGTGTACGGTCGAACCAAAAAACGAGGTATGCGTAAGTACCCAGATATTGATTCCCTACAGTAAATTCCTGTTTTCTGGAGCCCACCAGATACTACCGGATTGGTTCATCTTGACTATCAAGGGGAACTTTTCGATTAGCGGTATCAATCGATCAATACCCTTTGCGATTACGGGAAATCTCTCTCCTCACTTCTTTATGAACCACGGGACGGCTCCATAAGTATTGGTTTAATAAGGGGATTATTAAATTAAGGCTGATTTTTACTTAGGATAAGAACATAAATTCTTTTATCTATTTTTACGGGTGGATTCGTGTTCGTTTCCCAACGGACCCATCTATCTATGATATCGATGTAATTTCATCGAATGAATCTATAAAGATGGACAATGTAACTCGATATAAAACCTAAAAAGAAAAAAAAGATTAGTAGTTCATCAGGATTCGAAGGATATGAACTACCATCGGAAATCGCTCTAACAAATGCATGAGCAACAGATTAGCCGATATCACGTTTTTTGGTATTGTTATTGCTAATGGATCTGACCAGGGACCCTCATTGCCATGGATGTCTTTTGCTTTTACTTTAATGTTATAGGTTCCTTTTACGGACCAGGTGTGTGCTGTACTGATCGTTTGTCCTGATGGGTAGTAACTACCACTGTTATCATCCCATTGATCCACTGTTCCATCTCCATCCCAGTCCCACCCATAGGCAACATTGTATAATTCTGGGTCGGATGCACTGGTTGTATAGGTGTATGATATCCCTGGTTTTCCATTGGTTTGACCTGATGGTTTTGCTGGTTTTGTTGGAGCTTGGTTTTGCGCTATTACCACCACCAATGGAGATGAAAAACTACTTTGTGCACCATAGAGATCCTCTATTTTTACCTTAACGTTGTAGGTACCAGGTGTATTGAATATGTGTGGTGTAGCACATGGTTGCCAAGAGAGATAGTAATTACCATTATTGTCATCCCATTGATTCACCGTTCCGTCACCATTCCAATCCCAACCATATTTTATTTTATCACCTGTTGGATCAAGCCCAGTTGCAGAATAGGTGTATTGTATACCAGCTATTCCAGTCGTTGGACCTGTTGGTGGAGGCGGGGTAAATGGAGGTAGGTTCATACCCATTGATGGATCGCCATATAGGTTGAAGTTGTACATGTTGGCGTTATCCTGCCACAGGTTCCATGGATAGGTGTTGTACACGTATTGTTTCGCATTGAACAATGCGTGTCCGCAGTCTTCATTTTTATTTGCTATTCGATCTGTAAAATCGTAACAGTATGTTCCATGCCCACCATGGGATGGCTGTGTCCACCCCAGGCTACCATATGATGTCCGAGTTGCTCCAATAAATGCACTTGCTCCGCTGGTGATTAATGCCGCGCCAAGATTATTTCCTGTTTCGGGATGCGAAACAAAACAACTTGCTGCAAAAATAATTGGGGGCATACCATTATTTAAAAATCCGTTATCTGTGCTTTGTAACATGATAGGCCAAATTATTTCACCATTGTTTTCAGGGATTCCATTCCCATTAGTATCTGCGTTCCATACCTTTTGACTTGCCGAGGTTGGTAACCCATGGGATGCCCAGTTTATAATTCCCCATCCTGTTGTGCTCCCCCATTGTGCTATAACATTCGCATTGTTTAAACTCATAGTACACGAATATGGACACTGGCTTAACCCCTGTTTTTCGTACATTGTTGTAATTGAAAAACCTGAAAGGAGATTGTTTTTACATTGTTCCATTACCTCTGCTCCATCCCATCTTGGGTTACCGCCGTTATCCTCATTTGCAAACATGTAGACAGCCCCGAGGAGCATCGCATTTTTCTTCCAGCCTGTGTACGCTGTTTGTTCAAATTGTTGTATCTTGAGTGTTATCGCTGATACGGCGCTTGGTCCATCTGTTGGTATTCTCCCAACAAACACCTCGGGAACAAAATCGACACTGTCTTGTCCTCGTTCACCATAGAAACCATCCCCGTCACTATCCCAGTTACCGGTGAGATCTGCATAATAGTAATCAGTTGGGATATCATGTATACCATCTGGTGCATGGTTTGATGAATCCGGGTAGCATATTCTCATTGGTATAGATGTATGTGTACCTACTATCAAGACGTATTTTGTTCCCCATGACGCATAATTTGCAATCAAAAAATCTCTAATACTTTTCTGTGTATCTGTCGCAGGGTAGTTAGCAAGAATCCAAGTTAATGTGACGATGTTTACATTGTAACCGATGCTTGTCTTCCAAGTTAAGAAGCCGTTTAAGGAAGTGACAACCGAGCTTGTTGTAATAATAATGTAATCAAATGTTAATCTGGTCGGTTGATCTACAGTATAATACTTAGCTATAGACGGATAGTTATAGATGAACTCAGAGGCGACATCGTCCATGGCTGTGTCTGATAAAAGTGTGTCAGATATTTCTTCGACTATCTTATAGTTTATCCTTAAAGTAATGCTGCTGTGCAGAACAAGTTTGCCGCTCGCGGGGTAGTACGTTACTGGTGAGAATTGTATCATTGCTAGCGAGTATTTTCTCATTTGGCTCATGCCAAGGTATTCAAAGGGATCAGTGGGGTATGGTTTGTTTGAATTGTAGATGTTTGTGTTTATTTTCATGTTTCCGTCATTAATTGGCAGACCTGACGTAATTTGATACACTCCAGGTATGTCTTCGGATTCACTATTGATCAATTCTATTGATACTACTTTTCCGCCAGGAGGCAGACCAATATAAAATAGTTTTGAAGGTAAAACAGGTTCCCCCGGTGTTATAAGAGATCCATAATTTTCCATGACAATTTCTGTTTTCCCGTTTTCTAAATTATTTATATTGTATGTTCCAGCGTGTAGTGTTATACTTAAGTATTCATCTGATAAAAGATCTTTTTCAGAGCCAATGAAAAATTCTGCATTTACAAGCGGAACCAGGGTCCCAATCAACATTATGCAAACAAAAATACACAGTATTTTATTTCTCATAATTTCCTCCAAACAACTACAAATATCTTTAATTACTGTCACATATATAAATATTCGTATACTAAAATCCATAACTTAAAAAGTCCATTTACCAGAGATAACACGAAGAAATTTATGAATAAATTCGTCTCTAATTCTGTCCATCAAAATTACATAAAAAAAAAAAAAAAAAAAAAAGGGTTCTGTATCGTAACTGTTATTCAGTTCAGGAATGGTTTAAATCGTGTCTGTTGCAATAATCGAAGAAGCATTGGATGTTCTTGAAGTAACCGTTGGTAGCGAACAGGGATTTTTGAAAGGAGTTTCTGGTCAATCGTGTTCGTTGGTGGCTCGTATGGTTTTCCAAGGATTCCCGTTGTTCGGATTTGTGACGTCGGAGTTGTGGTGAATTCATAGATATCACCAACTCCTTGTGCCATTCCATTATCTGCGATCGCTCTGTACCAATATTTCGTTGTAGAACTCAGATTCTCGATGGTTGCTTGAAAAGCTCCGGTGGCATTCATGGTCTGAGGCATGGTTGATTGGTCAAGCTGATTAGGGCTGGTGTCGCTATACACAAACCATACGTCGCATTCTGAGGTTCCTCCTGTATTCCAGAGTTCTCCTTTCAATATTGCATGGTCGTTACCTATTTCACCAGGTTGTCTTGTGACAACAATCGGTTGTCCTGGTATAACCGCCCGAATAATACCTGCCCAGGTATCTGCATCATTTTCTGCAACCGCTTTATAATAGTATGTGGTATTTGTCGTTAGACCTGTGAGACGAGCAGTAAATGTCCCTGTAGCGGTCATGGTTTGAGGAGTAGTCTTGGTATCTAATGCATTTTGATCGGTTCCGTAGAGGAAATAGACATCGCAGGATGGCGCGCCTCCCATATGCCAGAGATTGCCTTTTAATGTCGCTTCAGTAAGTCCGATGTTGGTGGCATTATCGGTAGTGACTCGTGGTCCACCAGGGATAAATACCGCATCGGCTCCAACTCGAATTTGATTTTTTGCCTTTAAATATTCTCCATACGCTCGATAATGGTAGGTGGTGGTACGGGTCAGATTTGAGATAGTAAGTGAAAAAAGACCCAATCCAGCATGATTATCCGCCCAACCACGATAAAGGTAATCCTGCCAATCAGCATGGTATTCGGTATCCCAGACAAATCCTTCATTCCAGTTATCAGAGCTTTCACTAACGGTCAGCTGTCCCCAGATTCTAACCGCTGTTCCTTCATCATTCATGTGGTCCCATCCGTAGGTATCAATCGCCCAAGGCCCGACACAGCCTGAGAAAAATGATACGCTGATTAAAACAACTGCTATAATAATTGGTATAAATTTTTTTTTATTCATTTATTAAATCCTCCATAAGATGATAGGGAAAGTATAGTTAAATATTTTTCTAATATTAACTTCATTTATTGTCGATATCCCCTATGATAATAAGGTAATGATTTAAATTAAAACTCCAATTCGATTTGACAAGTTCAAAATACATATAAATAAATCACGCTCATATACGCGTTATTCGAAAGTTCTGCAAAGCAATAAATTCATTTGATATAATATCAATCAGGCCAGAAAGGAACTGAACAATGATAACGAAAGAAAAAAAAGGATTATCTCATAAAAATTATAAGATAAAAATTTGTAAAAACGGTCCCCACCTTGTTTCTGGTGGCGTACCCTTACTACAAAAAATAATCAAGTACGATAGCAAATGGGACTCCTGTGAATGGAAAGATGATAAAACTTTTCCGTTTCAAGACACCTATACGCTCTGTCGGTGTGGCCACTCGGACAAGAAACCGTTCTGTGATGGTACACATACACGTATTAATTTTGACGGCACAGAAACCGCAGACCCAAAGACCTATTACAAAAACGTTGTGACCCTCGATTGTCTTAATTGAAGATCCGTTCATTGGCGTCAGCGGTCCGATTTGGGTACGCGGGGGAATTCCAATCGAATCAGCGAATGGCGTACCATATGAAAAACGGAATCGCATCACCCTCTGTCGATGCGGAAAATCGAAAAATAAACCATTCTGTGACAGTAGTCATTACCCTGATGAAACTACCAAGAGGTGAATATTAAATGAACAATATAGAGAACTGCACCCTTATCGAAACCAAACAAAATCTTGAGAAAATCTTAAAGACAAAAAATACCTTTTTCATTCTTTTTTATGCGGAATGGTGCCCTTTTTCCCAGAGATTCCTCCCTGTTTTTGAGAACTGCACAAAAGAGACAACACATATGTGTTACCGTATGATGATTGATGAACACCCAGATCTTTGTGAAAAATATTCTGTAGTAGTATATCCAACGGTTCTCTTTTTTGAAAACGGAAAAGCGGTGAAACGGCTTGATGGAACCTACAGTGTCGGATTAAACGAGAAACAATTAAGAGAGTTAATAAACGTCTGTCGTCCTAAAAAAGAAAAATAGAGAAAAAAAAAAGGAAAGAACAGGGTAGTTTATGGATACCCACCGATTTTTAATGAAGGATCACCAAGCAACACCCATTGCTGAACAGATTTAGGATGCCCCGCAGCAAGATCGGTCATATCAAAGGTATTAACGTAGCTTGTCAACGTCTGCTGATAGGCCTGCCCAAGGACATCTAATCCTACCGTTCCGTACTGCTTAAAGATTTCAATGGTAATCCAACTGTCACCACCGCCTGTAGTGAGATCGATGCCAGGCATTCCATACCCAAGCCCAGTGTTTCCCATGCTAGCGATCGCACCGCCATGTGGGTTTCGAACAAGTCTCCAGCTGAATGCCTCTGGGATCAGAGTCCCATAAGACCACATATGAAGTTTGGGGAAGTTCGGAAACAGATAAATCATCCCATCAAGGAGCCCATATATCATTGAGACATTAAACTGGCTGTTATGACACCCACCTACAACGGCAATGGGGAGTTTTTCTTCATTCCGTATGGTATCCATTGGGTACACCGGTATGGAAAAAAATGGTTTGTAAGGACGAAGGGTTGTAACTTCAAGACCGGTGATGCTTCCATATTGCCGATTTCCTGGAACACCAGGGTAATGATCAGCCCAGACATTGGGGCTACCGTGTCCGGAAATGAACATAAAACCAGCACCTTCAGTCCATGCGTCAATGACGTCTTGTTCTCCGGTGAATCTCCCGTTGGATGCCCAGAGAATATTACGCTCAAACTCCGTAGGCATATAATACAAGGCGCCACCGCGACCAAGCAGCGGTTGTTCACCAGTGGTGTATTCACCCTCGTAATACATCTCCAGGTTATTCCGCCAGTCTTCGAAAACAATCGCGTCAGTATCATTTTTTATCCAGACGTGGATACTGCTTAAATTCCCATATGGTTCAGGGTCATAGCTTTTTCCTCGAATGGTTAAGACTCCTGAAAGATAGCTCATGTTTGCCCAGAAATAGAATTCATTACAATATGCCTCGTTCTCCGCAGGGGTGTAGGTAAAATCAGTGTTGCCGAGAATATTTCCTTCTGAAACAGTCACGATTTCAGCAATAGGTAGTCCGGGGTAATGATTAATGCGTAAATTATCATTTTGGTTGAAGGTGAGGTTGGTCCCTTTGGTTTTATCAACCGTTATATTAATGGTCTCAATAGGTCCATATTCTGCAGAAGGATTGCTGCTCTGCGCATAAATGGTATATGCTCCGGTTGGAAGACCGTTGGTGTCCCATTGTATGTCTAAATCTTTTTGGTCAAGGAACCCGTCACCGCTGATAACCGTCATTTTCTTGAACCATTCTGACCCATAGGTTGTTGTCTCATAGGTGATGATTTTCTTTACCACGGTTCGTACCTCAGAAACACTGACGCAAGCAAGTCTGCCCAGGGCTACATCAGGGTAGAGATCAAGTCCTGTATCATTTTCAACCCCAGGTTTCCCCCATGCAGCAAAAACCCCATCACCATTGGGGTCCCAGCTTGAGAAATTTCCTCCTGCCTCATAGATATCAGCATAATATAAATCACTGATAACACCAGGGTCAAAAAGTGTATTTTCTGCAGCTAAAGGGAATTTCGGATTGTCATAGAGATTAGTATATCTAACAGGTACGTGCCAGCCTTTACTGCCTTGGTTTGTGTCATCCCGTGGTTTTGCAAAAACCATATTTTTTAATCCACCAACTAAAAGAACATATTCGATACCCCATGTCTCAATGGCGTATCTTATGAAATATTTAATCTGTTCTGGTTTATCAGCACCAGAAAATTCGTTATAGATATCCTCTGTTGTTTTCAATATTGTCGCAACACCATAACTGTTTTTATGATCAATTAGCGGTTGGAGTGCCGTTTCAAAGGATTTTGGTGCGATGATGACCATATTATATTCGCTATTAGCCGGGAATGGTGTGTGTGTTGGGGCGGTATAAGTAACCGAGATGTCCGCATTGTTGGCAATAAGAAGAGTGCCTGTCGTCGGGGTGTATCGAATCGGGTAATAATGAATGGTGACAAAGGTGACATGCTGGTTGTATTTATTCAAACCGACACCAGTCGAGGTCGTAAACCAATTCTCAGGGTAGGGCGTGGTCATGCCATAGACTTGTTCATCTTTCACTGTTGTATAGGCGGCAGCGTTTTGATATTCCGCGGTCAGGGGAACCATTTGAGTGGCTGGTTTAATCTCTTGGTCAATATGCTGAGTGGTGATATCAAGTGGGGTAAGCGAAACACGTATATCGGTTGCTCCAAAAGGAAGTTCAATAGTTCGAACAATCGTTGGAAGTTGTGGTTGACCAGCGGTTGTCTGAAAAGTCGATGTATCAGAAAGTTCAATCAAAAGATATCTTTCAGTATTCACTGTATGTATTTGGAAAGATGGTGTGCTGATGCGTTCAGAAAGAGATTGAGTTGATTCTTTGTTGATTTCTGCTCCAATAGTCCCAATTGCGCTACCTATGAGAATTCCTACAATAAACAGAATTGCTATTTTCTTCATATTATTTTTAACCCCCTATTTTATTATTGTATATTATAGTTCAGTAGTAATTAAATATTTGGGTCCTCTTCGGGGAAAAAAGAATATTGTTTATTTTCTCCTTTTAATAGTAGTATATGTTCTCAGATGTAGAATTTTATTTATCTATGAATCTAGAGATAAAAATAATTTCAATCATTTGTTATAAACACTACGTTTTAAGAATTGTTTTTTACTTCGCTCACAGTAAGAAATTCAGCCGAATCACCTTTATACACAGTGGGTGTCACCATAACTTCCACCAATAGCTCAGTATGTGCTTTGGTAAGTAATACGGTTCTAAACGCATTTGCAGAAACACCTTTTAATCTATTGAGATAGTATTTTCTTGCATCCTCAAACCCACGGGGCGAGATAAAAACAAAAAAATTCTTCTGTAAAAGCTCGGTCCGCTCATAACCAAGAAAATCGGCAAACGAGTTGCTGATTTCTTTGAAAATTCCTCGTTGTATGACTGCAACGATATCATTCATTTCATCAATGATGAGATGATTTTCTATTTTTTCTTTTAAAATAATTTCGTCTTCTGTTGGGATATGTCGTTCAAGGTTTTTTCCATCAAAATGAACTTTTTCTTTTGGCTGAAAAGAAGAGACACCCTGCTTGGGAAACATTTTTTCAGGGTGAATAAGATGTTTTTGTTCTTCGAATTCCTTTTCTAATCTTTCAATTCGCACTGTTTTTCTTTCAAGGTCATCTACTATGATTTGCATGTTCTGAAGTATCGCATCTGATACCTTTTTTAGTTCAACAATACTTTCTGCGACGAAAGGTACCGCAGGTTGTTGAGAGAGTTTTGCATTTTTTGTAAAATGAAATCTACGTTGGATGACAAGGGGTTCCTCCGCGGCGATGTTCATCGAAACCGATTCTTTTTTACGGCGCATCGTCGGGGTTTCCACGCCTTTTAAGACAGATTGGTAATCGATAAGAACGACAAGTAAAAAAACGCCAAACAGACTATAATGAAAGACATAGGAAAGGTCCATCGGACTAACCATGATAACAAACCCAATGCTTGATAGCATCACCGTGGTTGGTAGAAACGAGAGCAATAAATTTCGTTTACCGAATCGGAGATGCAGAAGCAAATCTACGATCATTACCGTCAGGGAAAGCGATAACAATTGCGCGTTACTTACTCCGGATAACAGATATAAGGGTGTGAGTTCAAAGATGAAATGTGGTTCATACGCCGCACTAAAAAAGAAAATGAATATGAACTTCACCAAGAGATATATCGATAAAAATATCAGCAGACAGGTAGGAAAAAGCCACGCATGACTACGAAGTTTTTTCATAGTGCCCTCTTCGTATATCTCCAATGCCTGTTTTTTTAAGGTAATACATCACACCAATTAACCCGCATATAATCGCGATAATATCGAGGAGATAGGGAGGTATATCAATGGTGACTCGTAAACCTATCCATGGGATCACAATGGTGTTACCGCTTCTCATTGATTCCTCACTGTTGTAATAGATGTATGCCTCTGCGGGAGCAGACCCTTCTCGGTCATTTATCACAATAATTAAACCGGTAAAAAACGTTTTTTGAAAGACAAACCGTATCGCGATGTCACAGCGTTCATCAATGGTTTCTTTACTGCTTGATTTTTCAAAAAAACACTTTGGGATATCCAGTAAATGCATGCTTTCAGGTGTTTCACTGAATTCATTGATTTCCACATACGAGTCCAAACTCTTAAATTGTTGAAACAGAAACGTGGAAAGCTTGGAACCATACGCATCAAGAGTCACACTGACGTTATTGATATCAGCCCAGGAGTTGTAATCAGAGATGTTCAGATATACCCGTATAAAATTATTCTGCTCCTCAACACGGATATAGCCGTATTTCGGTGGAACGTTAATAACTCCTACCCCTGCTTGACCAGCCTGTCCGCTCATCGTAAGAATAGGGAGACCTACATCAAAGATTATAAGGAATACAAGAACCGATAAAACGATTTTCCTCATTTCTTCCTCTGTTACTTCTTCCTATTTCGCACATATGATACGATTATATAGACAACAACAAGAAGAACGATGACAGCAACGATAATCTGCATAATGGAGACCGGACTCCCTGTTGTTTCTTTATTCTGCGATTGAGGCGGACCAATGCTAATCTGAGTCGTGTAACTCTTTGGAATACCATCACTGATTATTCGATAGGTCAGTATCCCTGTTTTTCCTTCGCCAAGCGCTTTTACGGTGACAACGATGATCCGTTCTGAAGTATTAGTGGACGTGAACGAAAGAGGAGAATGAGTCTCTGTGGTACCATCATAGATTTTCAACGCACTAATGTTTTGTTCGTCCGCCCAAATCTCGACGGTGACTGCTCCGTTCCCGGACACATAGGCGTTGATATCCCGAATCTCCCCTTCATACATCGTTAATTTCTCTAAAAACTGAAAGGTAATAGCGGTTCCCTGTATTTCATCAATTCGATAATTGCTATGCCCTACATAAATAACCAACTGAGGGACATCAATAACAAACGAGGGATACAATGAAACAGTCGCATTGGTGTCGATGAAATAGGATTGAGGATACGAGGCGTTTAATTGTATATCAATTCTTTTAACCCCAGGTGGCCACCGTTGCGAATGAACGATGACCGTCTGGGCAGTAGTTTCATTTGGTAAAAAATTTTTATTCAGATTTGTTATCTCCACATCTGGGTATCGTTCACTATCAAAATAAATAAACACCGGGATATTACCCTTATTTCCTATCTTGAAGGAATTATCTCCCGGGGCATCAATAAGCGTAAATGGGTCAACATGAAAGATGATTGATGATGGTTTACTTAACGAAACCCCAGTTCTTGGTTTTTCTATGACTATGCTCTCTGAATAAATCGATGTTCCATCACTAGATACCCCGACAGTCCAATTCTCATAATACTCAATTATATTAGGCATGGTATCCTTTATCCCAATACAAAAGCTGTACATCATGATGGTGTTCTTACACAAATCTTGCTGCATATACGAAATACCATACCCGTTTCTGTCGTTCCAGACCGTGGCACTATTCTTCTCATAGCTCCATTCATAATAATTTGATTCGTTTTTACTTCCCATCGCTGGAGTCGTGCCCTTGTAGAATCGTACAATCAACTCATCCATGCTTTGATCCACGCTGATGTTTACGTAATGCCAAATACCTGCGACAAGTACGGGTTGATGAAAACGTGTCTGCTGCTCACCGTCCAACATACTTATTGTCAGTGTTGCATTATCAGCTGCGGAGACAGTCGCTACAACCGTAAAGACATAGAACGCAAGCAAGAAAAAAGCGATTATCTGGTGTTTTTTCTGTGTTCCCACTCAGCCCTCTCCTGTAATTGTTTTAGACTGCACAGTCACCCATCCGTATTTCTTATCTTATTTGGCCTATTAAAGGTTTTTCTTTCGAACGATAATTCTCTACGGAGAATTAGGAGAAAAATAGCATGATTCATTACCAGTACATTATAAAAAAAAGAGTGGAAAAAAAAGAAAAAAAGTAAGGATATATTCGATTACTATGTAGTCGTCAAATGATAGTGAATCGGGGCGATATAGTCACCGGCCATTTGACCCATAGGGATGTTACACTTGTACTCAACATCATTAGTGGTCAGATCGGTCCCATTGGCTTGCGCGAGATGATAGGTCCCGACATCACCATAGAAATAGATCCAACCGCTACTGGCAGTGAAGTTATCAAAGATGTCAAGGTCACCACCTCGTACCCAGATGTTCTCCCGAGAGATCGTTGCTCCAGGGAAATATCTGTGATCTAAATCCTCGACATCAGTGGTAAGCGTATAGTTCCCATTTGAACGAGTGACTAGGGTGATGTTACTGTTCGCTGTTGCATTTTCCCCAGGGTGCCCGATGATGGTTGGCCATCCAGCACTAACAATCTCACTATAGGAGTATATACCAAATTCATCGGTGATCCATATCACGCTTGGGTTTGGTGCATCTTCACCGCTGTCAGTCACGTCTATGATAAAGTTCCAGGAATCGACATCATCAGTGGTGTTATACGTGTTATTCCATATCCCGTCACCGGGGGCATACCTGACTTGATAGCTGGGGATGAACGGAAACGACAGGTTATGACACTCGGTATGCCCTGGGCTACCATACGGATCAAATCCGACATTGTCTACATAGGTTCCTTGGGTAATCTCCCCCCCATGGGGCCAGAGCATCCGCCAGACTGCAGTCCCAGTTGTATTCTCGTATTGGAGAAATAAATTCCAGTTTCCACCCAGCGTCTGATTATAGGTGCTTGTATCATTGCCTTGGTCATACCAAGCTGTGATGTTAACATATTCAATATCATCCCAACCCTGATCACTACTGATATTGACGATAAACCGATACTCTGCACTATCATTTATGTCATTTTGCGCGTTGAGTCGGGAGATCCAAGCCCCCGATTGATTATACTGAAAATCATACCAAAGTATCCTTGGTTCAAAATGCAGAACCGTTACGTTTAAGGTCGTTGCATTATGCCAGATGTCAGGGATGTCGCCCGGGTTTGCTCTTCCGATGATAATCATCGGTCCACTAAGGAAGATATTTACGATCATCGATGCGATAAGTATGACTGCTATTGTTGCAGAAAATATTTTCTTTTTTCGTTCCATCTCCATTTCTTTCACCTTCATTCATTCCATTATCACGTTACTTTTCGACATGCTAACGAATGTCAGGTATGCGTTTTAGAAAAAACAATATTTAAAGCTTTTTCGCTAAAACGTCACTTTGCAATAGAACCAACCTCCAAGAACAACCGGAGAAAAACAATCACAATCAATATAAAAAATCAAAGATTCACTAAAAAAGCTACAAAATATTTTAATTCCAAACGAAAAAAAAATCGAAGAAATTGATCTTTCCTTAGGTCGTTCTCAGATGATAACTAATTGGACCAGTATATTCTCCCGCAATCTGCCCAAGCGGGATATTACACTTATATTCTATATCACTTGTCGTCAGACTCGTTCCATTCGCTTCATTCAGATGATACGAGCCAGCAGATCCATAGAAATACAGCAGATCAGTAAAGGCGGTAAAATTACTCGAAATATCTAAATCACCTCCACGAATCCAAATCAGCTTCCGCGACATATTCGCAGTTGGATGGATCTTATGGGTTAAATTCCCCACGTCAACAGACAATGAGTAATTCCCGTTCGAACGTGTAACCATCGTGATATTGGTCTCTGCTGTCGCATTTTCCCCAGGATACGCATAGATAGCAGGCCATCCGACACTGACAATTTCAGTATAGGAAAAAATCCCAAATTCATCCTGAATCCAGGACACATATCCTTGTTCGTTTGACGCATAGATTCTAAAATTCCATGACTCAACATCATTTGTTGCATTCTGGGAGGTATTCCAGCTCCCGCCTCCAGGAGCATACCGAAACTGATATCCAGGAACAAACGAAAACGTAAGATTATGACACTGGGTAAATCGCGGGCTACCAACAGGATCATTTACCACTTGCTCTGAATAGGAAAACCCTGTCACCTCGCCACCCGTGGGCCATAACATCTTCCAGTTAGGAACCCCAGAGAGGTTTTCATATTGCAAGAACAAATTCATGTTGCCGCCGAGCGTCTGATTATACACCGTATTATCATTTCCCTGGTCATACCAAGCAGAGATATTGATATACGTGATATTATCCCAACCGTTATCACTACTGATATTGACAATAAATCGGTATTCTGCACTATCGTTGACATCACTTTGCGTGTTCAGTCTTGAGACCCAGGTTCCCGATTGATTATATTGAAAATCATACCAATTAAACCGTGGTTCTCGATAGAGGATTGTGACATTTAACGTCGTCGCGTTATTCCATTGTTCACTGATATCTCCGGGATTAGCTTTTACATTTTTCACAATAAACGAATCAAGACAGAACATGCCCGTAAAAAATGACACAACCAAGGCTACTACAACGAGAATTGAATAGATGTTTTGCTTTCCCATCCTTTGTGCCCTCAATGATTTTTTTAATATACAGTAATGATTTTATATGTTAGGGTGCAAGTCATTAATTCATTGTCTATGATATAAAACTTTGGGTTTAAAAAATATAATCCATGGTAATTCACCATATGACAAATCAATCCACAGCTGTTACTCCTCCTTATGATTTATCTTTGTAGCAACATGAGCGGTATATTGACCCTGGTTCGTGCCAAAGGGGATATACACATTAAACTGAACTCGGATAACCTGACTAGTGTTGTTTTTATGAAAAATACCTGATGTGTTAATGATTTGAATAGCGTTTATTTCTCGAATGCCATGAAACATCATATCCATAATGATATCATCGTATAAATCCGCATTTGCACAGATATACACGTTATCGGCAATAGGGATGATATCACCTGATGAAACATTCGTAAGATTCTCCTCAAAATAGATGCTAATGTTATAAGCGTAATTCGAAGAATAGGTGATGTTGACGACATTGGTTGTTGCATTATACCCCGGAGGAGCTTCGACATCTACCCAATTTTTTTCAGGGGCAATTGAAGCAAATTTATAGACACCATACTCATCGTATTTCGAAGCCTTCAGACCACCCATGTTTATGGCTGTTATATTGAAGTTCCAAGAAAAGGGATCGTTAGTCGCATTCTTGGTCGTATCCCAGGTGTTATTGCTAGAAGCCCATCGTATTTGACTAAGCGGTTTGAAACTTATTTTCACAATCCTTGTAGAGCTATTCACAATAGTCTGGGTGCAATTACCTGTAATAAGTTGCACCTCATTTTTTGGCCATAGAAGCGTAAAATTAGCCGTACCTGTCACATTTTCGTACCGCAGATACATATTAAGGTTTCCGCCAGCTGTTTGATTATATACACTTGCGTCACTCCCCTGATCATACCATGCTTGAATGTCAATATAATCAATGTATACCCACCCGTATCTCGCAGTGACATTGATGGTAAAATAGTATTCAGCATTGACGTCAAGTAACCCTGTCGCATTGTCAAGTTTTGATCCGGTGCTGTTCTGTAAATCATAAGAATTGATCACAGGGACAACCGGAGCGACATAACGACACCGTGCATCCCAAGTAGTAGGAGCATCTTCAACATTGTTGTTTACATCAACTGCTATGGAATAAAACCAATAATATCCGTATCCATTTTGAAAATAATAGTCCCATTCCCAGGGGATGTTTGTGTCTGGGTTGCTTGCATTGTTCCATTCCACATACCCTGATTGTTCACCGCCAAAAGAAGACCAAGTCGGCGCCGTCGCCCAATATTTTCTCACAAACACATTATCTACTAAGACATAATTCGACGAGTCCATACTAACTCCATGCACATGCGATACGAGGTAATCAGCGGTCGTTTTGGTAGAATCTGTTACTGACCGAGCACTATCACCGGCTGGAGCAGAGGGTGTGATTTTTGCTGAATACGTAGCACTCGAAACATTGATTTTCACATGATACCAGGTGCCAGTCGATACAACTGGAAAGGCGATTCCTATCTGGGCCCAAGTTGTCGGTGCAGAAAATTCAAAAAAACCACCATCAGCTGCTGAGCTCTGCAGACGCCAGCTATAACCATTTGTCCAAGATAACCCATTGACTCTCCACCCAAACTGATGAATAATCCTTGAGGTTCCTGCTAAATACACATCGTATTCGATAATCCCATTCAGGATTTTGTAAGCGGTTCGTATCCGTGTATCCTGATAAGTTCGATTTGCTGGTATTGAGTTGTCAGGGAGATGTTTAAGCGCTGGACTAGGGTTCCCCTGGCTTTGATTCACAAAAATAGAATCGGTATTCCACGAATCCATTACCCATTTACTCAAACCGTTGGAGAAATCATCAAAGAAATAAAACGTGTTATCTCCGCTGCTTGTCGTCGATGCATTATGATTCCCATAATACATCCAGATGGAGGAATCATTACGTGAATTGTTTACCCAGAAGGTCGCTTGAGTACCCGCAGTATAATTTTTTAGCCAATAAGACAGTTGCGTCGTATTATCTGAATAGCTTACAAAGCGAATATCACCAAAATTGCTGCGTGCATGACCATTACAGGAAACGTTTCCACCGCTGGTGTTTCCGATAATTATTTTCATTTGATATCCTCCGTTTTTCCCTGAGATGTTTAGCTGTTTTCGATACATCCAGTTGGGATTCCACCATGAGGAATTCTGAGCGGAATAATAATACCACAAAGTCACATTTTTCACATCATCACTTGCGGTTGCACTCATTGAAAACGGTGAAACCGCGATAATGTATGGGGATATGGAATTCATCTGTGAAGAGGGTTTGGATGTATCGTATCCACCTTGAGCATCATATGCTTGTGATACCGGTGGGTCTTCTTGGTTTCCAGCCCAATCAGAGGCGATACTATAGAACCGATAATGACCATCCCCATCAGGGAAATTAAAACTCCAATTCCACGGTGCGTTATCGTCTGTTCCAAAAGAAATCCCAACACTCCAACTTGAAATATTATCTGCTCTGTATTGGTAGTACAACGTGATGTTTTTAATTCCACTCTGTCCATCACTGGCATTTGTAACCGAAATTGTAATAGGGTTTGTTGTCGCATTATGCCAGTAGGGAGTTATCGAATCAACCCGCGACGAAGGCTTTACTGTTTCATACCCACAGAGTGTGTCATTATCTGTAAAATATTCGACATTGCTATCATTATCCACCGCAAGACTATAGAATCGATAGTACCCATCACTGTGTGGAAATGTAAAAACCCAAGAGATAGAATTCCAGGGGTCGCTATCAACTGCAAAAAAAGTCGCATTTGACCAACTACTGTTCGTACTACTATAGAAATAATATAGAGAGACATTATACAGACCGCTCCCATTGAAATCTGTTGCTTGACCTGAAATACTAAGAGAAGAATTGCTATGCCAGTACGGGCTGATATCATCGATTTCTGAATAGGGTCGACTGGAATTATAGGCGCACTCCGTATCGTTATCAGGAATGGAGGGAGGATCCTCGGTGTTTCCTGCATTATCTAGTGCGATGCTATAGAATTGATAGAATCCTTTGACATTTGGGAAATTAAAAACCCAGGACCATGGCGAACTGTCATCTGATTTAAAGGACTCCCACGCGTCCCATGATGATGCATTATCCATCCTGTAACGATAATATAACACAATGTTTTTCAGGCCGCTGAGGGAATCACTTGCGGTAGAACAATTTATGATCACATGTCTATCAGGTTCCATGTACCAATACGGGGTAATATTGTCGACTCGTGAGGAAGGTTTTATGGTATCTACGCCACACAGCGTATCAAAACCAGGGGAACTTGGAGGATCTTCTCTATTTAACTCTCCATCAATCGCTTGGCTATAAAACCGATAGTACCCGTCACCGTAAGGGGGACTGAATGACCACTCGTACGGACTTGTTGTGTCATTCGTACCATAAACGACCCAGTCTGACCAGCCTGACGCATTGTTACTACTATAATTATAATATAAAACTACTTCTTTTAATCCCGTTCCATTATCTGACGCAGTAACAGAGATTTGGAATGGTGTTATGGTTTGCCAATATGGAGAAATAGACGTAACAGTTGAGATAGGATCCTCATCATCATAGGTCCATGTAAGATTGACCTCGTTGATACTAGGAGTGGAATACTGATTTCCTGTTAGGTTGATTCTCCATTGGACCCACCGCTTGTCAGGAAGCAAAGATATTGATGGATACCAGGTTGCGGTTGAAAGATTGGCTTGCGTATCAGCTGCTTTTACCCAGGTTGTAACTGTTGTACCAGATGGCGTAGCGTTGTTGACAACAATATTGTTGTAATCCGGTATATTCCTCGTTGTATCATGAGCTTGCGAGGTAAGACTCCCAGTGGTGTAATACCCACTTTCGTTTCTCTCAACAGTAACGTTGACAAAATCAACATAGACGTGTTCGTTATTGTTAAGTCCGACTATTCTCCAGCGGATCTGAAAATTTGATTTAAAGTACTGCGAATCAGTAATCTTCT